>Ga0129315_1000721_pt1 | contig 21195 bp, 15 predicted proteins | sample Cm827metagenome_FD_94432 | JGI IMG/M metagenome (GOLD analysis project Ga0129315, IMG submission 94432) | Eastern black-and-white colobus group fecal microbial communities from Wisconsin, USA - Cm827 metagenome | ecosystem: Host-associated > Mammals > Digestive system > Large intestine > Fecal...
AGCGAGCCGAAAGCGCCAGTCGCGCCGACGATGCCGAGCGCACCGAAAGCGCCGGACGCGCCGACGATGCCGAGCGAGCCGAAAGCGCCAGTCGCGCCGACGATGCCGAGCGCACCGAAAGCGCCGGACGCGCCGACGACAGCCGAAACGCCGACCGCTTCCACGGGTGAAGCGCCGCGCCGCCGCCGCCGTCCTCCGGTTGACCCGAACGCGTAAAAAATGAATGGGAGCGCCGTCCGCTGAGAAGCGGGCGGCGCTTCTTGCTTTATGCGCCTGTTCATGGTATCATAACAACATCATGGGGCTTTATGCGATAGGGCCTTTCGGAGGTTTGACGAGATGGAAAAGAAATGGCTGAGCGTGGCCGGGCTTTGGCTGGCGCTGATCGCTCTGGTCTTCATTTATACGGATCGAAATGAATACACGTGGCGTTATGAGGGCGACGAGCTGGGGCAGATTGTGATCTCCAGCGAAGAAGCCGACGCGCGGCAGACACAGGCCGACGCGGCGATGGCGCTGGAACAGCAGGCCGCGCAGGCGCGCACGGATGCCAACCTCTGGGGAACGGATGAAGATTCCGTCGAGCCGTTTCGCCAGGCGCAGAACGAAGACGGCGGCCTGAACTTGACGTGGGGCCGCTATGAGGTGACGGTGGACTACGACGGCGCGGCGAAGGCGGATGTGCGCGTGGTTTCCGCCGGATATCAGGCGTTCATTGAAAACGGCGAAGTCCACGAAGAAATGGAGGAGGAGAACGGCAGGTTTGAGCAGCTGAGTTTCGGCTTTAACCTGACCGATTCCACGCCGGACCTTTATCTGGCGAGCGAAAACCCGGAGGATATCGTCGGCGTGACGGTGCATAAGGCTGGCGCAGGCGTGTTTTCTGCGGATCTGTGCGCGTATGCGGCGCTTGTCGGCGCGGTGCTGACCGTGCTGCTCGCGCTCTCATGGGATAAAACCGAACGCGGGCGCAAAAACCGCCGGGACGCAATGATCCTCGTCTGCGCAACGGCGTTTGCCTGCATGCCGCTGCTCTGGCGCGGCGTATATGACGGCCACGATCTGCTGTTTCACCTGAACCGCATCGAGGGCATTGCAAGCGGCTTGCGAAACGGCCAGTTCCCCGTGCGCATTCACAGCTCCACCCTGCTGGGCTACGGCTATGCCGCGCCGGAGTTTTATCCCGAATTGTTTCTCTATTTTCCGGCGGCGCTGCGCAATCTGGGCGTATCGCTGAGCGCGAGCGTGCGGGTGTTTGAGGCGTGCATCAATCTGGCGACGGCGCTGGTCTGTTATCTGTGTGTGCGCAGCCTGATGCGCAGCCGCCGCGCCGCCGTCGGCGCAAGCGTGCTCTATACGCTGTGCATTTATCGGCTGGTGAATCTCTACACACGCGCGACGCTGGGCGAAAGTCTGGCGATGATCTTTTTCCCGATGGTGCTGCTGGGACTGTACGAGGTGCTCCGAAGGGACGAGAAACGCTGGCCGCTGCTGGCGCTGGGCATGACGGGCGTGTGCATGAGCCATCTGCTCAGCACGCTGTTCTGCGCGGCGTTTTGCGCGCTGGCCGCTGTGCTCAGCGTCAAAAAGCTGTTTGCCGAAAAGCGCCGGATTTTGGCCATCCTGCTGGCGGCGGGTGTGACGGCGCTGTGCGGCCTGTGGTTCTATGTGCCGATGATGCAGTATACGGCGGACGGCATCAGCACGAGCGTCGTGCTCAACGCGGCGGAAAACGTGCATGTGCCGGGCAGTTTCCTCGTCGGCTTTGCGGGCGACGCGGGGGCGGATGCGCCGGAGGATTTCGCCTATACCATCGGCGTGGTGCCGGGACTGGCGCTGCTGCTGGGCTGCGCGCTGCTGCTGGCGCGGCGCTATGCGGCGGGGCGCGGGGCGTTTCAGACCGAGAGCGACAAATTGTCACTGTCGCTGCTGGCGCTGGGCGCGCTGGCGCTGGCGCTGTGTACGGATTTCTTCCCGTGGACGTTCCTCTGTTCGCTCAGAAAGCCGTTTTCCACGTTTTTCATGCAGATGCAGTTCCCGTGGCGCTTTGTCAGCATCGCCGCGCCGCTGCTGAGCGTTTCGGCGGCGTGGGGCTATCTGCGGGAAGAGAAGGACGCGAGGCTCGGCATGGCGGCGCTGATTGCGCTGTGCGTCGTCTTTTCCGGCTACACGATGCAGACGATGGTGCAGCAGGATGCGCCGCTGCAAAAGGAGACGTATACCGATACGCGGATCAGTCAGTTTGAATACACCTATCTGGGCACGGAAAAAACGGCGCTCAAGGTTGGCGACATCCGCACGAACCCGGAGGGAAGCTGCGAGATTCTGGCCTATGAAAAGCGCGGAACGGAAATCACGGCGACGGTGAAAACTGAGGGCCTGAGCATGTATATCGAGGTTCCCCTGCTCTATTATCCCGGCTATCACGCCGAGATGGACGGACAGACGCATACGGTGGTGCGCGGCACGAACAACATGCTGCGGATCTACGGCACGCCGGAAGGCGGCGAAGGCGTGCTCCACGTTTGGTATCAGCCGCCGACGCTGTGGCTGGTCATGCAGGGAATCAGCGTTCTGGGCGCGCTGCTGCTGGCGTGGTCGCTTTGCCGGATGAGGAAACGCGCATGAACACGGTTCGCGCAAGCGTCCGGCAGGTGGTGGAATTCAGCCTGCACGAGAGCGATCTATCCCCCGCAGCCTTTGCCGCCCGGCGCATGCGGGAGGGCGCGGCGGCGCATAAAGCCCGGCAGAGCGCGGGCGCGAAGAGCGAGACGGCCTATCTGGCGGAACAGTCGCTGAGCGCGGAATATGAACAGGGGGCAATCGCTCTGCGCGTATCCGGCCGGGCGGACGGGCTGCTGCTCGCCCCTGACGGCGTGCGGGTTGTGGAGGAAATCAAGCTGGGCAAGGAAGATAACCTGCTCATCCCGGCACATCGGGCGCAGGCGGCGATGTATGGCCATATGCTCTGCCAAAAGGAGGGCTTGGCCGGCGTCCGTCTGCGCATTTTATATGTGGATGAAAACGGCGCGTCCGTTCGTCTGTATGAAGAGGACGCGGACAGCGCGCGGCTGCAAGCCGAATTTGAGACGCTGTGCGCGGCCTACTGCGCATGGGCGGAAAAACTGTTGGCGCGGCGGCAGGCGCGGGATGCGTCGCTGGGCGATCTGGCTTTTCCCTACGACGGATACCGCGCTGGGCAGAGAAAATTCGCCGCGAACGTGTATGTCGCCATTCGGGAGAAGAAACGACTCTTCGCCCAGGCGCCGACGGGCATCGGCAAGACGATGGCCGCGCTGTATCCTGCCATGCTGGCGCTGGGCGAGGGCAAATGCGCCCGCGTGCTGATGCTGACGGCGCGGACGACGGGGCGAAAGAGCGCGATGGACGCGCTGGCCGTTTTGCAGTCGCGCGGCGCAAAGCTGCTGGCGGTTGAAATCGCCGCCAAGGACAAGGTCTGCCCAATGGAAAAACGAGACTGCCGCCCGGAGGTCTGCCCCTATGCGAAAGGGTTTTACGACCGCCTGCCGGACGCGCTGGAAAGCGCGCTTGACGGCGGAAATCGGGAGCGCGGCGAGATCGGCGCGCTGGCGCAAGCGCATAGGCTCTGCCCGTTTGAGCTGTCGCTGGCGTTGGCGCAGCTGGCGGACGTGGTCGTCTGCGACTACAACTACGTATTCGATCCGTTTGTCGCCATCGACGCGCTGATGCAGGGCGGCGCGGCGCTGCTTATCGACGAGGCGCACCAGCTTGCTCCGCGCGTGCAGGATAACGCGTCGGCGGCGGTGAGCGCAAAACAGCTCCGCGGGCTTCGGCGGGACGCGGGGCAGGCGCTTGGGCGGAAACACGCGCTTTACAAGGCGCTGACGGCGGCTCTGCGCGCGCTGGAAGAAGCGGCGCGGACGGAAGAATTTGCCGCCGGGCGTTTGGAAAAGCCGCCGGAAGACCTGAACGCGGCGATGGAAGGGCTGCTTGACGCGGCAGGCAGCGCGTTGGCCGAAGGCGCGGGGCCGCCCGCTTCGGATGCGTTTTCACTGGCGGCCTGCTGGCAGTATGCGGCGGGACGGCTGGATGAGCGATACGCCGTGCTGACGGAAGGCGCGGAGAAAACCGCGCGGATCGAATTGTTTCTGCTCTGTGCGGCGCAGGACATTTTGGAAAAGACGAAAAAAGCGCGCGGCGCGGTCTTCTTTTCCGCGACGCTCGCGCCGTTTGAGGCCGCCAAACGCATGCTCGGCAGTCTGGACGGGGACGCGTGTCTGGCTCTGCCCTCGCCGTTTGACAAAAGCCAGCTGGACGCGCGAATTCTGCCCGTCGATCTGCGCTATGCCGCGCGGGAATCGAGCGCGCCGCTCGTGGCCGACGCGATTGAGGCGCAGCTGACGGCGCACGACGGCAACGCCATCGTATTCTTTCCGTCGTATGCGTATCTGGAGAAGGTCGGCGCGCTGCTGGAGGCGCGGAACATGTCCGGCGCGGCGCTGATGCGCGAGGCGCGGGGGATGACCGAGGACGAAAAAAACGCGCTGCTGGGCGCGTTTGAAAAGCGGGAGAAAAAGGTCGCTTTGCTGGCCGTTTTGGGCGGCGCGTTCGCGGAGGGCATCGATCTGGCCGGCGAGCGGCTGGAAAACGTAATCGTCGTTTCGACGGGCCTGCCACAGCCGGACGTGCGGGTGCGCGCGATGCAGCGCTATCACGACGAAAGCGGTGCGGACGGGTATTTTCTCTGCATGACCCTGCCGGGCATGGTTCGGGTGATTCAGGCGGCGGGGCGGCTGATCCGCACGGAGAGCGACCGCGGCGCGCTGCTGCTGATCGACAGCCGCTATCAGCGCCGGGCGGAACGGGAACTGCTTTCCGGCACGCTGATCGGGGAGGCGCTTTCCGGCTGATCGGTTTTAAACCACCGGATTTGTTCCGCCAGCGGGTCGTTTTCGACGATCGGGCGCATGACCAGCAGCGCGGCGATCATGCGGCGCATGCCGCTTTCGCCGTGGGGAATATAGAGCAGCTGGCTATCCTCGCGCTCGGCGATGAGCGCGGCGAGGAGTTTACGCAGCCGGGTGCGGGTGGTATACATGATAACTCCTTTGGGGCGCTGCCCCAAACCCCGGCAGGGAACTGAGTTCCCTGCACCTTCCGAATCTTTATCGCTTCGCGATAAAGGAGAGAAAAAATGGCAGGGGCGCGTCTCGTGCGCCCGCGTAGAATGAAAGGTTCAGAAAAAAGAATAGCACGGACGGGAGAAAAACGCAAGTTGATTCAGTTTTATGACTGTGATAAAATAAAGAGAAATATGTATAATGAAGGGAGCAAACCGATGAAAAAAGCAGTATGGGGTGCTTTCGTGCTGATGACGGCGTTCGCGGCTACGGGGCTTTGCGAGATGGATTATACGCTGACCAATCCGCACATTCGATACGAAAAGATCGAGGGCGCGCAGCAGGCGGAGGAAGACGCGCAGACAGACGGCGCGGGCATTTCGCTTTCGGAGATGGCCGCGGCTCAGGATGTGCAGCAGCAGGAACAGCAGAACGCGGACACGTGGCCCAAGACCTTTACGGTTACGTTGGGCGGCGATACGACGCTCGGCTCGACGGATGATCTGCGCAAGCGGGACGACTGCTTTGAAAACGTCGCGGCGGAAAAGGGCTACGGCTGGTTTTTCTCCGGTCTGCAAACCCTGTTTGCCACGGACGACCTGACGCTCATCAACTTTGAGGGCACGCTGACCGATGAGACGAGCAAAAAGCAGAAGCTCTACAACTTCAAAGGCCCGGCGGAATACGCCGATATTCTGACGCTGGGCAGCGTGGAGGCGGTGAACGTCGCCAACAACCACACGCTCGACTATGGCCAGCAGGGCAAGGAGGACACCATTGCCAATCTGGAAGCGGCGGGGATTATCGTTTCCGGCGGCGGACAGCTGGGCATTTTTGAAAAGAACGGCGTGAAAGTCGGCATGACCGGCTACTGCTTCCCCTACAAGGACGGCAAAAAGGACATCAGCGCGGATGTGAAAGCGCTCCGTGAGGCGGGCTGTCAGATTGTGATCGCGTCGTTCCACTGGGGCAGCGAATACCGCGACGACTTCACCGGGGAACAGCGCACCATCGGCCGCGCGGCGATCAAAGCGGGCGCGGATATCGTTGTGGGCACGCATCCGCATATCGTGCAAGGCATCGAGGCTTATCAGGACAGCTACATTCTCTATTCGCTGGGCAATCTTGTGTTCGGCGGCAACGTCGATCCCGACGACCGCGACGCGTATCTGGCGCGCGTGACGTTCACCGTGTACGAAGATCATTGCGACGCGCCGGAATTGACCGTCGTGCCGATCCGCCTGACCGCGCTGGATAAGGGGACGGATTACCGCCCCGTCGTTGCGGACGAAACGGACAGCGAGAGAATTTTCAAACGGATTTTGAAGCTCTCCTCCAACATGAGCGATTTCGTCAACGGAGATTTGTCGGCGTATTGAGAGCAAAAAGGAGCTTGAGGCGGGACCTCAAGCGTTCTCCCGACGTTTATTTGGAAAGGATGGTTTGATGGCTTCGCATTTCGCGCTGTTTGTCGATCTGGAAAACTGCGGCGGCAAAAAAAGCATGCTGATGGACGTCATCGAGCGGGTGAAAATCCGCGGCGATATCCTCATCGGCAAGGTTTACGGTTATACGGACAGTTATTCCGATCTCAAGGAGATTCTGTTGTCCAATACGTTTGCGGTCGTGCCGTCGCTGCGGTTCGGGCGCAACCAGAAAAACAGCCTCGATATTCAGCTGGTCATCGACGCGTTGGACGTGGCCTATACCAATTCGCTGATCGACAGTTTCTGCATCGTTTCCGGCGACAGCGACTACGTGCCGCTCGTCGGCAAGCTCAAAACGATGGGCAAATTCGTGCTCGGCATTTCCCGAAGCGAGGCAGCCAGCGGCGTGTTCATGAACGCGTGCAGCGAGTTCCAGTTCCTGGAAAGCGTCGCCAGCGGCAAGGAGCGCGCGCAGGGGCAGGAGATCGAGGCGCTGACGCTTTCGGACGTAAACGACCTGATTGTGACGATCCTGAAAGAGAGCGACAGCGGCGAAATGCTGGCCAGCGAGGTGAAGAGCGTTCTGCTTCGTTTAAGGCCGAATTTCTCCGAAAAGAGCGTTGGTTTTTCGACCTTTGGCAAGCTGATTGCCCGGCTTTCCCAGCAGTTTGGCGCGTTTACGGTGGAAAGCGAACAATTCAACGTGATTGTTTCGCTCAATCAGCCGCACACGCCCGCCGGGGAGCAGATCACGCGGGAGAATTACGCGCGTATCTTTGCGCGCATTCTGTCGGAATACAAAGAGGACGGCTTTGACCGGGTGAACCCCTCCATTCTCAAATCGGCCGTGCAGGCGGATTATCCCGATTTCACGGAGCGGCAGATCGGCCTGCGGCGCTTTTCGGATGTGCTGCGTGCGCTGGAGCGGGAAAAGCTGCTGAAGCTGGAAACGGACGAAGGCGGGAACATGCTGGTGCATATTCTGTAAGGGGGGGAACGGTTGGGGCGCTGCCCCAAACCCCGGTCGGAACCTGAGGTTCCGACACCTCCCGTTTTCTTTATCGCGCAGCGATAAAGGGCGGATAAAATTGAGACTGCGGATAGAATGCACGGAGAAAATACATGAAACGTATTCTTTCATTTTTGATTTTCATTTTGCTGGCGATGGGCGTATCGGCGGCGGGCGCGCAGACCGTTGTGATGGACGAGGGGCACGTCGCGTTTGACTATCCGGACAGCTGGCTGGTGGTTTCGCCCCAGCTCTGCGGGGTCTACGCGCCGCTTTTGGCGGACGCGGGGCTGGATGCGGACGACGTGGCGAAGGAGCTGACGGACACGCGGACGCTCAGCCGTGCATACAACGCGGACTATACGCAGTATTTGGCGGTGCTGATTCGCGAAGACGAGCTTTCACAGGAAATTTATGAAATTGACGCGATGACGGACGCGCAGAAAACCACATTGCGCCGCCGCGCGGAGAGCAACAGTCTGTGGGAGACGACGGGTCTGCGCGCGCAGGATGTGGAATGGCAGAAGGAGAACGGTGAAAACTGGCTCTACATCCACTACATCGTCACGCGGTCGGGCACGACGGTCGGGCGCGGGCTGCGTTACGTCACCGTTCACAACGGGCTGTATGTGGAGCTGGACTGGCGGATTGAAAGCGGACGCTTTTCGGGGCGGGATTTGAATGCGTTCCGTGCGCGGCTGGCGGATATCGCGATCACGGAAAGCGTTGCCGAACCGGTGCGCGACGTGAAGCTGGACGCGGAAATTCCGACTGAAACTTCCGTGGGGCAGGTGACGATCAGCGGCACGGCGACGGCCGGCGCGACGGTCATCGCGGAAACGCCGGACGGCAACGGCGCGATGCTGACCCTCGACGCGGAGACGGTTTCCTCAAGCGGCCAGTTCACGCTGGCGCTGGAACTGGAAAAAGAGGGCAGTTACGAGATCACGTTGACGGCTTCCAAAGAAGGCATGAACGACGCGTCGCTTTCCGGCGCGATTGCGTACAGCGCCAAAACGCTGCCCGTCTCCGGCATTGCCGAAAGCCAGACCGTGACGAGCGACAAGGTGACGATAACCGGCACGACGCTGGCGGGCGTTCAGCTTCAGCTGGTCACGCCCTTCGGCGTGAGCAAAAAGAAATCGGGCAACGACGGCACATTTTCCTTTGAGCTGACGACCGACACGGCGGGCGATTACAATTACACGCTGATTCTGGATAAGAGCGGCTACAACCAGCGGCGCGTGGCGTTCGCCATCACTCGCGTGACGACGGACGAACAGGAGAAGGACAAGATTCGTCAATCCGCCGTAAAGCTTTCCTACAAGGAATTGCAGCAGGATAAAGCGGAAAACCGGGGTAAAGTCATGCGGCTCTACGGCCCGGTGAGCGAAATCAGCAGCAGCGGAATCATCTACTATGTGCGTCTGCAATACAACAAGAACGCGAAGGGCAAGTGGTACAACGACGTGGTCATCATCTGCGACGCGGATACGGGCGCAAAAGTCGGCGATATGATGACCGCCGTGGTGACGGTGGACGGCGTATACGACGAGCAGGATGCGAGCGGAAACGACGTGGCGGTGCCGCGGTTTAATCTGCTGTTTGTGGACAAGATCGAGTAAAGAGGAAAACCGGGTGGAGAAAAGGAAGATCAATCGGTTTTGCGAGGTCGCGGCGCTGGTTTTGGCGCTGGCCGCGATGCTGACGCTGATTGGAACGGGGCTGACCGAGCGCGTGCATTTGGGCACATGGGGCGGCAAAACCGAGGCTGTTGCGTTTTTGCCGATTTCGCCTGTGCAGGGCGCGGCGCTGCTGCTGGGCGGCATGCTGGCCGCGCTGGCGCTGTTCGCTCTGCTGAAACGACATGCCCGTTTGGGCTGGGCGCTGGCGGCGCTCTGGGGCGCGGCGGCGGCGATTCTGGCAGTTGGTTTCGGCACGAAGCAGGTCTACGACGCGGCCATCGTGCAGGAGGCGGCGGAGTTGTTCGCACGCGGCAATTACAAGATGATGAGCGCGGACTATCTGAACGCATATCCCTATCAGCTGGGCATCTGCCTGCCGATGGAAATCCTGTTGCGCCTGTTTCCGGGGCTGAATCTGAACCTGACGATGCAGCTCGTAAACGTGGCGATGGCGCTCTGGGGCGCGGCGGCGGCCATGGCGGCTCTGGGCCGGACAATCTTTGAAGACAGCCGGATATCGCGCGCATGCGAGGCAGCCGGGCTGCTGGTATGGCCCGCGCTGCTGTTCTGCCAGCAGGTCTACGGCACGATTCCGATGCTGTTTTTCGTCTCGCTGGCAATGCTGTGCTATGCGAAATACGTCAAGACGCGGCGGCGTGCGTTGGGCGCGGCTTTCGCCTGTCTGCTGGCGCTGGCCTATGCGGCCAAAATCAACGCGGCGGTCGCGCTGATTGCGGTGACGATCTGTTCCGTGCTGGATGCGCTGGAAAACCGGAAGCTTGAGCCGCTGGCTTATGCGGCGCTGGCGATTGCGCTTTCGCTGCTGCTGCTGCGCGCGATCATCTGGCAGTATGAACGGCGAAGCGGCGTGACGCTGAACAGCGGAATTGGCGCATTGGCGCGCCTGACGATGGGCATGCAGGAGGGCGGCGGCGCGGCGGGATGGTTTAACCGCTATACCGAGCGGTTTTTTCCGCTGGAGGTGACTGCGCGGCAGCAGCACGATATCGCGCTGGCCGATTTGAAAGCGCGGCTGGCGGAAATGGCGCAAAACCCCGCGCAGACGGCGGCGTTTTTCCGAGAGAAGTTTTGCAGCCAGTGGATGGAACCGACGATGGGCATGCTTTGGAACGGCGCGCTCAGCGAACATATCGGTGCATTTGGCGGGGCGGCGGCGCGCTTCTTCGCAAAGGATCACACGGCGCTGGAAACGCTGCTGGGCGCATTCCAGCGGGCGCTTTATGCGTTCTCCGCGGCGGGCATCATCGGTATGCTTCGAGACAGGAAGCGGAGTGGGCTCTGCCTGCTGCTGCCTCTGATTTTTTTCGGCGGGGCATTGTACCACCTGCTGTTCGAGGCAAAATCGCAGTACGCGTTTCCCTATGCTGTGCTGCTGCTGCCGGTGGCGGCGATGGGAATTTGCCGGATTGAGGATGGATTGAAAGGAAAAAGAGCATGAGGGTTGTGCGAATGCTGCACCGGGCGGCGCTGGCGGCGTTTGTGCTGCTGCTGGCGGCGCTGACGTTGTGCGCGCTGGCGCTGACGGCGCAGAACGGCGTGGGGGACAACCGCATGCTTCAGGTTGTGACGCTGGCGCGTCAGCCGTTTTTAAAAAGCCTGTCGCTTTCCCTGTGCATGCTGGCGGCGCTGGCGGGCATACACGTGCTGCTGGAAAAGATCGGCGGCGTTCGTCTGAACGCAGGGCTTTGCGCGCTGTGGCTGGCGGCGGCGGTTTTCTGGATCTGGGCGATCAGCATGCGGCAGAGAGCGGACGCGCAGCTGGTGATGGCGGACGCCAGCCAGTTTGCGCGGGGCTATTACGGCGCGCTGAGCGAGGATTATTTACAGGTTTACACCTATCAACTGGGGCTTTGTCTGCCGCTGCACGTGCTGGCGAAGCTCCTTTCGGGCCCGGCGCTTGGACAGCTGGATTTTGCGGCGCAATGTCTCAATGCGGCGCTGGGCATTGCAGGCGCGGGCGTGCTGGCGGCGCTGGCACAGGAGATATTTGAAAAGCGCGCGGCTTTGGCGGCGCTGCTGCTGTATATCGTCAGCCTGCCGACGCTGCTGTTTGCGCAGTTTGTTTACAACATCAACCTGATGATCCTGCTGTGCGCCGGCACGATGCTCTGCTTTGCCCGCTATGTGCGCACGGGACGGGTCGGGTTCGGCGCAGGCTATGCGCTGCTGGGCGGTTTGGCGCTGGCCGCCAAGCCCAACGCGGCGGTGGTGCTGCTGGCGCTTTTCATCTGCGCGCTGATGCACGGATGGGCGCGGAAGGACGGAAAGATCGTGCTGTTTGCCGCGCTGTCGTTCGCAATCGGGAAGGGTGTGCTGGCGGCGGTGACGGCGTGGTATGCCCAAAAAGGCGGCGTGACCTTCCGCGCGAATGTCAGCATGTGGGCGCGGCTGGCGATGGGCATGCAGGAATCCCCAATCGCGGCGGGATGGTACAACAATTACACGGAGCGCTTTTTTTCGGCGGATGTGACGGCTGAGCAGGAAAAAGCGCAGGCGCTTGCGGATATCGCGGCGCAGCTCTGCCGGATGAGGGAGAACCCGGCGGCAGCGCTGGCGTTTTATCGGGAGAAGCTGCTGACCCAGTGGCTCGAACCGGCCTGCGACATGCTGTGGTCGGGTCAGCTGAGCGAAAAGGCCGGACGCTACACCGGCGTGATTCGCGGGATTTACGGCGCGCCGGGCGCGCTGCGCGGCTGGATGGAAGGATACATGGACGCGATGCAGACAGTGGTTTATGCGCTGGCGGCGGTCGGCGGCGTCTGCGCCCTGCGGAAAAAAGGAGGCGCGGCGCTGATGATGATTCCGGTGACGGTGCTGGGCGGCGCGCTGTATCACCTGATTTTTGAAGCGAAGGCGCAATACGCCTATCCCTACATGGTCTATATGCTGCCGCTGGCGGCGGCGGGGTTGTGCAGGTTGGAAGACGGCGCGGCACGGCTGATTTGCAGCGGGAAAAAATGGGTGCAAAGGCGCGCGGAATGCGCCCGCACTTCACATAGAGATTAAAATTGACGCAAGGAAAATCAATCGGGAAGACGAGGTACAGGACATGAAGAAAAAGATGCTGGCGCTTATGCTCATGCTGCTGGCGGCGCTGTCTGCGCTGACTGCGGCGGCGGAGGGAAGCCTGCCCGATGTGGGCGAGATAATCAGCGGATTTAAGGTGACGCAGCTCTATGCGCTGGACGCGCTGGGCGGCACGGTCGTCCACATGGAGCACGAAAAGACGGGGGCGCAGCTGATCTATCTGGCGAACGAAGACGTAAACCGCACGTTCTCTATCGGCTTCCGCACGAAATACGACAACGACAAGGGCGTGCCGCACGTGTTTGAGCACGCGTGCTTGAGCGGCAGCGAGAAATACCCCGACCCGTCGCTGTTTTTCGCGATGATGAATCAGACCTACAACACGTTCATGAACGCAATGACGGCGACGGACTACACGATTTATCCGGAAAGCAGCCTGTCGGAAGACCAGTTGTATGTATACGCGGATTACGTGCTTTCCGGCGTGCTGCATCCGCTGGTGGTGAGCGATGAGCGATCCATGATGCGCGAAGTCTACCGCTATGAGCTGACGGATAGGGACGCACAGATCACGCTCAGCGGCACGGTATACAGCGAGATGCTCGGCGCGCTGAGCATGAACCAGCGCCATCTTTACGAGCTGTACAAGCTGATGTATCCGGGCAGCTACACCTCCACAAATACGGGCGGCGATCCGGATGTGATTCCGACGATGACGCAGGCGGATTTGCAGGCGTTCCACAGCACGTATTATCAGCCGTCCAACGCGCTGATTGTGCTGACGGGCGAACTCGATCTGGCGCGGTTTCTGGCGCTGATCGACGAGGACTATCTGAGCGCCTACGACGCGCAGACGGTTGAAATCACGGACGAGAACGACGAGCCGTGGACGGGATACAGAGAAGCGCGCAGCGTTGCGCCGGCGACGGCGGACAGCGAAGCGCAGTCGATCGTCAGTTATGCGTTTGCGCTGGAGGGCATGACGGCGGAGGAAGAAGCCGTGATGGAAAACCTGGCGGACGTGCTGAACATGGAGAGTTCTCCGCTGGTGAAAAAGACGAACGAGCGTCTGCCCGCCGCTCAGGTGGGCGCGGCGCTGCTGAACCGCGACCTGGGCAAAGACCCGACGCTGGTTTTCCAGATGCTGGGCGCACAGGAGAGCGACAGGGACGAGTTCAAGGCGATTGTCGATGAAACCGTCGCGGAACTGCTTGAAAACGGCGCGGACCAGGAAACGCTGGCGGCGGTCTGCCAGAATCGGCGTTTCAGCGTGGAGCTGAGCAACGGCGATCCCAGCCGCGGATTGGCTTTCGCGGAGGATGTGACAACGCGCTGGGCGCACGACGGCGACGTGACCGCCTATCAGACGGAATACGAGGTCTTTGACAAGCTGAGCGAATACGTTGAAAGCGGCGCGTTCGACGCGATTTTTAGAAAATATATGACGAACCCCGCGCGCAGCGTGCTGCTTGTGACCGTTACCGAGCCGGGCTTGCAGGAACAGCAGGACGCGGAACTGGCGCAGAAACTGGCGGACATGAAGGCCGCGATGACCGACGAAGAGCTGGATGCGCTGATCGCCCGGACGGCGGATTTCGCCGCGTGGACGGAGGAGAACGCGAACAGCACGATGATCGACCAGATGAAGGCCGTCAGCGCGCAGGATCTGCCTGAAGAGCTGACCGTTTACACCGCTGAGACGAAGGACGCGGACGGCGTTCGGATGATCACCTCCACGGCGGATATCGGCGATTTGGCCGCGGTGGGCATGGTGCTGGATACCTCCGCCGTTCCGGCGGACAAGCTGAGCGAGCTTTCCTTCTATGCGACGCTGCTGGGCAGCATGCCGACGGAAAACTACACGGTGGAGCAGCTGCAAACCAGAGCGGCGCTGCTGACCAACTCGATTTCCATCGATGTGGGCGCACTGGAGCTGGAGGGCGGCGGCTACGCCCCGATGCTGACGGCGCAGTTTGTCTGCATGAAGGACGATATCGACGAGGCGATGGCGCTGGTCGAAGAGATTTTGACGAAAACCAGCCTTGAGGACACCGACCAGATGCTGATGAACGCGATGCAGGCTGCGTTTATGCCCGGCTACATCGCGCAGAACCAGCCCACCCAGCTGGCGAACATTCTTCTGCCCGCGATGACGACGAAAGCGGGCAAATACAACTACTTTGTCAGCTTTTTGCAGACCGATTTTGAGGAGAGCCTGCTGGCGATGGACGAGGACGGGCTGGAAGCGGCCAAGGCGGACATGGAACAGGTCTGGCAGATTGCGCTGAGCGGAAACAACGCCTCGGCCTTCTGCATCGGCGACGAAGAGGCGCAGACGAAGGCGGAGCGGGCGGCGACGGCGTTCATCGCCGCGCTCGACCACACGGAACGCGAGGCCGTGGACTACATGGCGCTGGACACCGGGCTGCACGGCAATGTCGCGGTGGAAGTGCCGGGAAGCATGCAATACAACTATCTGGTTCTGCCGACGAAGGAGACGGGCTTTGCTTACAGCGGCAAAACCGATGTGATGACCGCAATGGTCAGCGACAAGCTGATGATTCCGGTGATGCGCTTCCAGTATTCGGCCTACGGCGCGAGCGCGGGCATGGGCAAGCGCAACCTGATTGTTTCCACCTACCGCGACCCGAACCTCGCGATGACCTACGAGGTTTTTGGTCAGCTGGGCGGCATGATTCGCGCGCTTGATCTGACACAGGATGATTTGGACGGCTACATCACTGGCGCGTTCGGCACGCTGGCCATGCCGATGACGGCGATCAGCGGCGGCGCGGCGGCGGTCAACGACGTGCTGCAAGGCACGGACTCTTTCGGCGAGACGAAAGAAAAGATGCACGTCATGAAGACCTTCACGCCGGAGGATGTGCAGACCTATGCGGCGATGTTTGACAAGCTGGCCGAGCAGGGCGTGAAGCTGTGCATCGGTTCGGCAGCGGAGATCGAGAAGAACGCCGAGATGTTTGACACAATTGTGACCGACTGGGCGGAATAAGGAATAAAATCAAAAACACGCTTTCCGAAAAAACGGGAGGCGTGTTTTTCGATGGGCTGCGTCGCGAAGAAAAGTGAAAAATTTCGCACATTTGGCTTGACGAAGAGCCATGAATGTGATATATTTACCTCATCAATGAAGTGAGAAATATCTCACATTCAAACGAAAAGGGAGAAGAATCATGAAAAAAGTATCGCTGAGGGAACTGGTTGCGGACAAAATTGTCTTTGCCGCGCTGATTGCGGTCTATTATTGGATGTGGGCGAGAAACGACTGGCAGGAATCCTACGCAACGATTCAATATGTTGTCTTTGCGTTTTCGTTTTACTACTTTGTTAACCGCGCGATACGGCTCAAAAAATATAAGCAGGAAGCCGTAGATGAAATGGCCGAAACGAATTTGAAGCGGTGCGATTCCATCTGCCTGAAAATCGGCGCAGCGGCGATGATTGTCATCGGTTTTGTCTGCGCGGTCGGCAGAATGGTGCTCACGACGGAGATCATCGGTTACTGCCTGATGGGAACGCTGGCGGCGCTTGCCGTCATCCGCACCGTGATTTTCTGCGTGATGGACAAAGAGGGCGTTTGACGATGGCTTTGCACACCAAAATCAGGGAATATCGGGAAAACCGGGGGATGAAACAGGCCGAGCTGGCCGAGCTGGTCGGCGTTCGGCGAGAGACCATCGTCAACCTTGAAAAGGGCAGATACAATCCGTCGCTCAAGCTGGCGATGGATATCGCGCATCTTTTTGACACGACAGTGGAAGCGCTGTTTTGTTACACGGACGACGAGCCGTGAGCGTTCAGCGGACGAGCGGCAGAAGCAGCAACGTCAGCACAAGACAGAGGAGCACGGCGCAGAAACAGCAGAGGAACGTGCCCTGCGAAATATCGCCTGAAACGGGGGCGTGGGTATCGGTGCCATCCTGCGCGATGCCCAGAATGCTCATCAGGCGGGTCTGCGCGCCGCGGCCGCCCGTGCGGAAGGGATTGCGCCCTGTGACGCCGCAGCACAGCCGAAGCAGAAAACCGAACACCGCATCCGCGGGATGAACGAGCAGGCCGAGCAGACGATCCGCCTGCTCGTTTTCGCCGCTGACGGCGGTCAGCGCGAGAAAGCCCCAGCCCAGCGCGGCGGACAGGCGGAGCGGCAGGCCGACGGCCATCAGCAGGAGCGGCGCACAGACATGCGCGACGAAGGCGGGAGCCAGCGCGGCGCACGTTTCGCGGACGAGGGCTTCGTAAGCGGGGATATCCCTTGCATACGCGCCGGAATCGAGTTCGCGCTTGACCGCTCCGCTCACGGGGATGCACGAAAGACCGAAGAGCGGGAACGCCATCAGCACGGCTTCGACAGCGGGATGAATCAGCGCGAGGAGGAAGGGCGCGAGCATGAGCGTCAGCAGAAAGGCCGGAAAGGCGAGTTCGCGCGGGGCGCGCTCGTCGAGTCGCCGGAAAAGAGCATAGAGTTTTTGAAAGGCGCGGGGGAGCCATTCGGCCAGTTTGGGCGCGGCGCAGTAGAGGATGAACGCGAGAAAAAGCGCGGCGGGAAAAGCGAAGAGACGCATGGAAAAGACCTGCCTTTCGGGAGAAGATGAGGGGCGGATTGAATCAGCGGGATAGAATCGCCGGACTGGTGGTGAAATCGCGGCCGGAAGCGCGAAGGGACGGATTGGAAACGCCGAGCGACCAGAGATCCTGCGCCAGAACATCGAGTGCAAAGAGGGGATTGGAACGGTCAAAATTGGCGGCCTTGGTGATCAGCGGGATGGAGCTGCGCTGTTTGATGGTTTTGAGGAGCGGCGCGGCGCTCTTGCGGAAGCCGAGCACGCGGGCGTAATCGGGCGCACGGTGCGTTTGCGCGAAATCGCGGGTGAGATTCAGCAGCGCATAGGCGCACAGGCGGGAAAGGCGCGCGCGGGTGTAGCGCCTGGTTTTGACGCAGTCCAGAAGCGCTTCGCGGGTGGAACAGGTCTGCGCGGCGGCGATAAAGCGGTTTTCCAGCCCTTCATCCATGCCGTAGAGCGCGGCAAGCTCGGCGGGCGATGCGGTGCGCAGGCGATAGAGCAGCGCTTGCGTGAGCGCTTCCTCCTCGTGGACAAAACCGCTTTCTTCGGCGGCTTGCAGAGCTTCGGGCGAAGGAACAGCGGTCAGCGCGGCGGTCAGGCTGCCCCGCGCCAGGGTTGTGCGGACGGCGGTTGCGCTGGACAGGGCGGAGAGGGACGCGTCGTGATAACCGCTTCCCCGGCGCGCGACGGGAACGGGAACGATGGTCTCCGGCAGGGCTTGCAGGTATTCCAGCGCCAGCGCGGCGTTGGGCTGAGCCAGCAGATCGGCGGGGATTCCCGCAAGCTGTTCGGCGGCCAGCGCGCGGGCGCGGGGATAGGGCAGGCCGTCGGCTAAGCCCCGCTGCAAGGCGGCAGAAAAATCGGGGGACTCCGATTTGAAAAGCGGCGCGGCGGAAAGCAGGGGGAGCGCGGACGGCTCGCAGCCGAAGGAAAGATGCGTCACCACGCCGAGGGCGGCCAGCAGCGCGACGCCGCCGCCCGCGAAATCCGGCGCAGGGGAACAGGCGAAGCGGGCCGGCAGTTCAAGCACGACATCCGCGCCGTTTTCCAGCGCCGCGCGTGCGCGGAGCCACTTATCATGCCGGGCGAATGCGCCGCGCTGGGTGAGTGCGCCGCTCATCAGGCAGAGCACGTAATCCGCGCTCGACGCTTCGCGGGCGGCGCGAAGATGATAGGCATGGCCGAGGTGGAAGGGATTATATTCACAGATGACGGCGCAGACGCGCATGAACGGCGGCCTCCTTTCGGAAAAATCGGACGAAAAACGAAACAAACCGCGAAAAGACGGACAAAAAGCGGCATAAAATTGCGCGCCGTCCTTTTCAAAAGCGGCAAATTGCGCTATAATAAGGCTGTATCGTTTTGTACACCGCAGGTTTATCTTTCGATAAGCCTATTATATCACGTCAAGGAGGATTTACAAATGTCTGTCATTGACAAAATCAGAGCGAAAGCTGCCGCCGATGTGAAGCACGTCGTGCTGGCTGAGGGTACTGAGCCGCGCACCGTGCAGGCCGCGGAGAAGATTGTGAAACTGGGTCTGGCCAAGATCACGCTGGTGGGCGCGAAGGCCGAGATCGAGGCGAAGGCCGCCGAGCTGGGCGTTGACTTGGCCGGCGTTTCCATCGCCGATCCGGCGACGAGCGAGAAGACCGCTTCTTACGCCGAGCAGCTTTTCCATATCCGCGAGAAGAAGGGCATGACGCTGGAGAAGGCCACCGAGCTGTGCCTGAAGAACACGCTGTTCTACGGCACGATGATGCTCAAGATGGGCGACGCGGACGCGATGGTCGCGGGCGCGATCAACACCACCGGCGACGTGCTGCGTCCGGCGCTGCAGATCATCAAGGGCGCCCCGGGCATCAAGACCGTTTCTTCCTGCTTCCTGATGGAAGTGCAGGATAAGAAGTACGGCGACGACGGCGTGCTGGTGTTCGGCGACTGCGCCGTGAACATCGATCCGACCAGCGAACAGCTGGCCGACATCGCGATCGCTTCCGCGCAGACCGGCAAGGCGCTGCTGGGCCTCGACCCGCGCGTGGCGATGCTCTCCTTCTCCACGAAGGGCTCTGCGAAGCACGAGAACGTGGACAAGGTGGCCAATGCCGTGAAGCTGGTGCACGAGCAGGCGCCGGAGCTGAATGTGGACGGCGAGATGCAGGCCGACGCGGCGCTGGTTTCCAGCGTCGGCGACCTCAAGTGCCCGGGCAGCCCGGTTGCCGGCAAGGCGAACGTGCTGGTTTTCCCGGATCTGCAGGCGGGCAACATCGGCTACAAGCTGGTGCAGCGGCTGGGCAACGCGAAGGCCATCGGCCCGGTCATCCAGGGTCTGGCCAAGCCGGTCAACGACCTCTCCCGCGGCTGCTCCGTGGAGGATATCGTGGACGTCGTGGCCATCGCGGCGGTCAAGGCGCAGGCTTAATCGACTGATTGCGCGCGGTCGTCTTACAAGCGGCGGCCGCGCGTTTTTCCTGTCATTATACGAATCATCATACGAAGCAAGGAGATACTTCCCATGAAGATTTTGGTCATCAACGCCGGTTCTTCTTCGCTGAAGTTCCAGCTCATCGACATGGACGACGAGTCCGTCAAGGCGAAGGGCCTGGTTGAGCGCATCGGCATCGAAGGCACGCACTTCAAGCAGACCGTGCTGGGCACGGACAAGGTGATCGAGTTCACCCGCAACATGAAGGACCACACCGAGGCGATTTCCGCCGTTCTGTCCGCGCTGACGGACAAGGACAACGGCGCGATCGCTTCTCTGGACGAGATCGGCGCCTGCGGCCACCGCGTGCTGCATGGCGGCGAGACGTTCAAGAACTCCGTGCTGGTGACGGAAGAGACGCTGAAGGGCATCGAGGATCTCGTGCCGCTCGGCCCGCTGCATCAGCCGGCGAACATCGCGGGCATCAAGGCCTGCCAGGCGGTTATGCCGACCAAGCCGAACGTTGCGGTGTTCGACACGGCTTTCCATCAGACCATGCCGAAGAAGGCGTTCCTCTATGGCGTGCCGTATGAATACTACAAGGATTTGAAGGTTCGCCGCTACGGCTTCCACGGCACGAGCCACCGCTTCATCGCGGGCGAAACGCCGAAGTACCTGGGCAAGAAGCCGGAGGACTGCAAGTTCATCATCTGCCATCTGGGCAACGGCTCTTCCCTGAGCGCCATCGTGGGCGGCAAGGTTGTGGATACCTCCATGGGCTTGACCCCGCTTGAGGGCGTGCTGATGGGCACGCGTTCCGGCGATGTCGATCCGGCCGTGCTGGAATACATCATGGACAACACCGGCATGGACATCCACCAGATGCTCAACTGCCTGAACAAGAAGAGCGGCTTTGCCGGTCTCTCCTGCTCCAGCGATATGCGCGATGTGAAGGCCGCCGCCGAAAAGGGCGACGAGCAGGCGCAGGCCGCGCTGGACGTGTGGACCTACCGCATTCAGAAGTACATTGGCGCGTACAATGTGGCTGTGGGCGGCGCAGACGCGATCGTCTTCACGGCGGGTATCGGCGAGAACGACTGCGAGGCCTGCGAACATGTGATCAACGGCCTGAGCTTCATGGGCGTGAAGATCGACCCGGCGAAGAACAAGCGCGGCACGGTCGGCATCATCAGCACGGACGATTCCACGATCAAGGTGCTGCGCATCCCGACCAACGAGGAGCTGCCGATTGCGCGCGACACGCTGGAGATCGTTTCCAAGCTGTAAAAACATTCGGGCGGAAGGTTTTCGGGAAAAGTTGCCGAAAATCACATTTTGCTTGACAAGGTAAGAGAAACTGCGTATAATATGGAACGGTCAACTTTGAGGTGGAACGATGAAGCTGGATATCACCAAGGGCATTCAGAGAAAGGGCATAGACGTACCCTTTGATCTGGAAGACAACTGGGGCGAAGATCATTGGAACGGCGATACGATTGCGTATGTCGGGCCTGTTTCGCTTTCCGGCACTTATATGCTCGCCGATGAGACCGTACTTGTGCGCGGTGAGGCCCGCGCCGTGATCCAGTCCCCGTGCGCCAGATGCCTGACGCCGACGAACACGTCTGTCACCGCTGAGGTGGACGAGGCGTTTATCCGCGACAAGGGCGACGGCGAATTGGATATCGACGAGGATCAGTACACATACACGGGCCATGTGCTTGAGCTGGATGACGCCGTTCGGACGGCGATCCTGCTTGAATTGCCCTCACGCATCCTCTGCAAGGAGGATTGCCGCGGGCTGTGCGCCCAGTGTGGCGCAAACCTGAACGTCAATGCGTGTTCATGCCAGAAGGATCTGACCAGCAGAAATCCTTTTTCGGCATTAGCATCTTTGCTGAACGAGGATGAGGAGG
>Ga0129315_1000723_pt1 | contig 21127 bp, 16 predicted proteins | sample Cm827metagenome_FD_94432 | JGI IMG/M metagenome (GOLD analysis project Ga0129315, IMG submission 94432) | Eastern black-and-white colobus group fecal microbial communities from Wisconsin, USA - Cm827 metagenome | ecosystem: Host-associated > Mammals > Digestive system > Large intestine > Fecal...
TGGGGCTGTAGCAGGTCCCAAGGGTTGGGCTGTTCGCCCATTAAAGCGGTACGCGAGCTGGGTTCAGAACGTCGTGAGACAGTTCGGTCCCTATCCGGCGCAGGCGGAGGATATTTGAGAGGAACTGTCCTTAGTACGAGAGGACCGGGATGGACGGACCACTGGTGTATCTGTTGGCTATCAGAGCCATGGCAGAGTAGCCAAGTCCGGCAGGGATAAACGCTGAAGGCATCTAAGCGTGAAGCCCCCCTCAAGATGAGATATCCCTCAGAAATGAGTAAGACCCCTTGAAGACTACAAGGTAGATAGGAATGAGGTGTAAGCACAGCAATGTGTTCAGCTGACATTTACTAATCGGTCGAGGGCTTGACCAAAGGTTTTGGATAGGAAAAGGATGTAAGTTAGGATATAAAGATGAGATTTCAGTGTTCGGTTTTGAAGGAATAAATTAAAAACGATAGCTTTCTGCTATCGTTTTTTTATGCATTAATTTCAGATAATTGTTTCTTTTTTTAAAATATATGTTATAATTAATTGAGAAAGTAGTAAAAGGCTGCATTGCAGGCTTCTTAAAATATATGGCATAAAGAATATGGCATAAAGAACAAAAGCAGCGGGAAGGGCACAGGAGTAAGTATGGATACTAAGATATTACTTGAAAACGGAACAAATGAATTGGAGATTCTGGAGTTTACCCTGGCAGGTAATTCCTACGGAATTAATGTTGCCAAGATCAAAGAGATCATCACCTATCAGCCAGTAACACCGGTTCCGAATTCACATCCCAGTATTGAAGGTATTTTCATGCCGAGAGATACTATGATCACCGCCATTGATCTGAAGAATTGTCTGGGGCGTGGTGAATCTGAGAAAAAAGGATTATTTATCGTTACCAACTTTAATAAGCTGGATATTGCATTCCATGTAGAATCTGTATTAGGTATTCACAGAGTAAGCTGGAGAGATATTATTAAGCCGGATATCACCATTTCTGCAGCAGATGAGAGTGTTGCTACCGGCATTATCAAGAAGAATGACAAGCTGATCATTATTCTGGATTTTGAGAAGATCGTATCTGACATCAATCCGGAGACAGGACTGAAGATGTCCGAGCTGAATGAACTGGGAGAGCGTACTAGAAGCTCTGTTCCTATTCTGATTGCAGAGGATTCCCCCCTGCTTAACAAGCTGATTGTAGATTCCCTGAAGGCAGCCGGCTATGTAAATCTGATCCATACAGAGAACGGTCAGAAAGCATATGATGTTATTACGCAGTGCAAAGAGGATGGTACACTGGATCAGCATGTTCGTTGTATCATCACCGATATTGAGATGCCGGAAATGGATGGTCACAGACTGACCAAGCTTGTGAAGAGCGATGATGCGACCAAGGACATTCCTATTATCATTTTCTCATCACTGGTTAATGATGACATGAAGAGAAAGGGAGAGGCTTTGGGAGCAGATGCACAGCTTTCCAAACCCGAGATCGGTAATCTGGTAAGAATTGTGGACGAACTGGTAGCAGAGAAGCATTTAGACAGATAGTAAGTTTAGAGAAGCAAAAAGGCTGGGATAGTCCCAGCCTTTTGCTATAATATCAGGATACAGTTATGGATAATCAAAAAGAAGAAATCCTTCAGAAAATTGAAGAAGCGGAATATGTGCTGGTGGGCCTGGGACAGGAGTTTGACATGGAATTTTTCCTGCAAAGCAGAGAAGATTACCGCAGAATCCGGGAACAGTTACAACAGCAGAATGTACTTTGGCTTTTGCCTTATGTGGAAGAACAATTCCGCAGACAGTATTTGCCGGAGATGGAAGCAGAGATCGAGAAGGGATTGCAGAAGCTGGCAAAAGTATTGGAAAAAAAGAGTTATTTTGTGGTTTCATCTTCGCTGAATCATAAATTGGCAGAGGTTCCCTGGAAAAAAATGTTATTGAAAAAAGAGCGATTCGTGGCACCATGTGGAGACTGGACGAAAAAACAGTGCCCGGACGGGTGTGAGGAAGGCATCCAGACAGCGACAGAAGCAGATGAGGAACAATTGCAGGAGAGTTTTAAGAAGCTGCAGACTAACGGGTTTTCGGTTCCGGATTTGGGAAAATGTCCAAAGTGCGGGAAAAAGTTGGTACTCAACAATGTCTATGCCGGCCGATACGATGAAAAAGGATATTTGAAAACCTGGACAGAATATCAGAACTGGCTGCAAAATACCCTGAATCATAAAATGGTGTTGTTGGAGATTGGGGAGGGGAACCGTTTTCCTACGATTATACGTTCCCCTTTTGAGAGAATCGCTTTGTTTCAACAAAAAGCAGACCTTTATTGTATAGATGGAGAACAAAATCCCATTGCCTGGCTGCTCAGCCTGTGTTAAACTTAACATGCTAGTAACTTGTGAGAAAGCGGAGGAATGACATATGCCTTCACAGGAGGAATACCTGGATAATTTATTAAAAGGAATTGAAACAGAAAATACGGAAACAGAGGTTACAAAGGAGCCGAAAATGACCGGGACGGAGGAAGAAACTGCCAAAGCACCGGAAACACCGGAGCCTGTGGAAGAGAGTGGAACTCAGGTCGATATGAGCGATATGGATGATCTGCTGCAGTCGGCGCTGGATGCTCAAAAAGCTGATTCATCAGAGCAGGAAACGGAAGCAAGTCAGCCTGTAGAGGAAAATACAGCCATTCTTCCAGAGGAGACAGCTTCTATGTCTGAGGATGAAATTAACAGGCTATTGCAGCAGAGCCAGGAGCAATCCGGGGATGCTCCGGCACAGGAGAGCAATGATGCTAATGACGATCTGATCAAAATGTTGGAGAATGCGGATGACGAGGGATTGTCAAATATTCTGGATCAGGTGACACCGGAGACTGCACAGCCGGAGGAAACAGCAGAGCGGGAAGAAGACAACGGCAAGCGCGGAAAAAAGAAAAAAGAAAAGAAAAAGAAGCTGGGATTTTTTGAACGGTTTAAGAAGAAATCCAAGGAAGAACCGGAAGCAGCACCGGATGAGACAGAATCAGCACAGCCTGCGGGAGAGGAAGTTACATCGGATATCCCGGAAACTGTGCCGGATGATCTTGCGGATCTGTCTTCCCTGAAGGATGGCATGGATGATACAGACAAAACACCGATGGAGGCTTCTGACAACACGGAAAGTGTAGAAAGTACGGAAAATGCTGCGGAAAACGGAGATGCCGGCGGCCTGGATGACGATCTGGACGCTTTACTGGCGGGAGCATTTCCGGAGCAGTCGGAGAACAGCACGGATAATGCATCCGGAGAACCGGAATCTGCAGATGTGATGGATATTCTGAAGGCTGCAGGCGCAGACATCATGGATGAGCCGGAACAGAAGAAAGAGAAAAAAGGCTTTTTTGCCAAATTATTAGATCTGTTCACCGAGGAGGACGAGGAAGAAGAGGAAGCGGATCAGTTGCAGCTGTCCGATGAGAACAAGAAGATCCTGGAAGAGATGGACAAGGGCGGCAAGAACAAGAAGGGAAAAAAACAGAAAAAGCCTAAAAAAGAAAAGCAGCCCAAGCCCAAGAAACCGGCAAAAGAAAAAAAGAAAAAAGAAAAGCCGGAAAAGGAAGATAAGCCGTCAGTATCGGAGAAAAAGCTTTCTCCGAAGAAAATCCTCCCGATTGTAGTGGTATGTATTTCTCTGGGGGCGGTGATTCTGTTGCTGGGTAACTTCCTGGCGGATTATACCGCGAAGCGCAGCGGTAGAGAAGCTTACTATGCCGGAGATTATCAGACCTGTTACCAGAATCTGATGGGCAAGGAACTGGATGAGACAGAACAGGTGATGTACAGTCAGTCCGAGAGTATTCTGACCATCCGTATGTGGCTGCGGGAGTACGAAGTATTCGTAAACGAAGGCTCTGAATTGGAGGCATTGGACAGCCTGCTTCAGGCAGTCAGGGATTATCCGACATTGTTAAATTATGCGACACAGTGGAATGCGCAGGATGAGGTAAGTCTGGCATTCCAGGATATTTTGAATATCCTTTCCCAGAAATATCAGTTAAGTCAGGAAGAGGCACAACAGATTGCGGATATTTCCGATAATGTAGAATATACGAAGAATGTAATGTTGGTTCTGCAAAGGCTGGGACTGGGATTCTGGGAGTTCCCGCAGGGAACGGTAACGGAGGAAACATCTGCCCCTAATACGGAGGAGGCGCCCGCACAGCTGCCGGATCCTCTCCCCGAGGAAAAGGAGATTCAGCAATGATCACAGTGCTCGATTATGATGCTGGCAACATAAAGAGTGTAGAAAAGGCATTGAATTTTCTGGGAGAAGAGGTGAAGATTACCAGAGACAGAGAGGAAATCCTGTCCGCAGACGGTGTGATCCTGCCGGGTGTGGGAGCGTTCGGTGATGCCATGGAAAAACTGCACCAGTACGGACTGGTGGATGTCATTCATGAAGTAGTGGACAGGCAGATCCCTTTTCTGGGAATCTGTCTGGGCTTACAGTTGATGTTTGGGAGTAGTGAGGAGACACCGGGAGTAGAGGGACTGCACCTGTTAGACGGTAAGATCCGAAGGATTCCTGCGGCAGAAGAACTGAAGATTCCGCATATTGGCTGGAATGACCTTACTTTTCCCAATGAAGGAAGACTTTTCCGGGGCGTGGAAGAGCATTCCTATGTATATTTTGTACATTCCTATTATCTGGAGGCAGCAGATCCTTCCATTGTTACTGCCACCACAGAATATGGAACTTTGATTCATGCTTCCGTGGAAAAGGGTAATATTTTTGCCTGTCAGTTCCATCCCGAGAAAAGTTCCCGGGTGGGAATGAAAATTCTGCAGAATTTCATAGAGATCACACAAGAGTTCCGGGAAAAAGATAAGCAGGGAGGAAGATGATATGCATACCAAAAGAGTAATTCCCTGTCTGGATGTGAAGGATGGCAGAGTAGTAAAAGGTGTGAATTTTGTGAATTTCCGGGATGCCGGAGATCCGTCGGAGGTAGCATCTGCTTATGATGCAGCCGGTGCGGACGAAGTGGTATTTTTGGACATTACGGCTTCTGCAGACAGTAGAGCAACGCAGTTAGAGTGGGTGCGGAAGGTAGCCAGCAAGGTATTTATTCCTTTCACTGTAGGCGGAGGAATCCGTACCGTGGATGATTTTAAGGCAATATTGAGAGAAGGAGCGGACAAGATTTCTGTGAATTCCGCAGCCATTATGAATCCGCAGCTGATCAGTGATGCAGCAGAGAAGTTTGGCAGTCAGTGTGTGGTGGTCGCTATCGATGCCAAGAAGCGGGCAGACGGCGGTGGTTGGAATATTTATAAAAACGGTGGTCGTGTGGATATGGGCATGGACGCTGTGGAGTGGGCCAGAACCGCAGAGAAGATGGGAGCCGGAGAGATCCTGCTGACCAGCATGGACGGTGACGGCACGAAGGAAGGCTATGATCTGGAGCTGACCAGGGCTGTGGCAGAGAGTGTAAGCATTCCGGTCATTGCATCCGGCGGTGCTGGACAGCTGTCTCATTTCTATGATGCTCTGACAGAGGGAAAGGCAGAGGCAGTTCTGGCGGCATCTCTGTTCCATTACAAAGAGTTAGAGATCCGGCAGGTGAAAGAATACCTGCGGGAAAAAGGAATCAGTGTCCGTCTCTAGGGAGACAGGGAGGATTTGACTATGGCAATGATCACGAATGACTGGCTGACGGCTTTGGGCGGAGAATTCCACAAGCCTTATTACAGACAGCTTTTTGAATTTGTCAAAAATGAATACAACACCACCGTGGTCTTCCCACCGGCGGATGATATTTTCAATGCATTTCATCTGACGCCGTTAAGCAAGGTAAAAGTGGTGATTTTAGGACAGGATCCTTATCATAATGTGGGACAGGCTCATGGACTGTGCTTCTCGGTGAAACCGGATGTAGAGATTCCCCCTTCTCTGGTGAATATTTATCAGGAACTTCACGATGATCTGGGATGCTATATCCCTAACAATGGTTATCTTGTAAAATGGGCCGAGCAGGGTGTCCTGATGCTCAATACGGTGCTTACCGTGCGGGCACACATGGCCAATTCCCATCACGGGAAAGGTTGGGAAGAGTTTACAGATGCCGCCATCCGGGCACTGAATGCACAGGATCGTCCCATTGTGTTTATCCTGTGGGGCAGACCTGCCCAGATGAAGAAAGCTATGTTAAACAATCCCAATCATCTGATCTTAGAGGCCCCTCATCCCAGCCCCCTGTCTGCCTACCGCGGTTTCTTCGGCAGCAGACCTTTCAGCAAGACCAACAACTTCTTGAAAGAACACGGCGTGGAGCCCATCGACTGGCAGATTGAAAATGTGTAAATTGTGAGTTACGAGCCATGCAAAAATAGAGTGGAACACCTCGATGGGCGCTTGCGCACAAGCGAGGCTGGTTCACTCTATTTTTATACTGTGCGTCCAACGGATACACTCGACAGCCGTCAATGAAATAAATGTGGAGCGTTCTTTACGACACATTTATGAATAGGGTGCATGGCTCGTAACGTAGTGCTGCCATACCCTCCACGAACGTCCGCCTGTCGCGAACGTCCTGTTCGCACCACCCTGATTTTCAACACTTTTCGGGAAAATGTCATCACCGTCCGACAAACATCCCCGGAAGGATGTTCCATCCGCTGCGGATGTTCTGCTTTTTTCATAATATCTGTACACCATAGGCATTTCTGTTGCAGCCATTTCTATTGCTTTGGTGCAAATCGCATTAAAATAGCAAAATCAGTACAAAAAAACCTCTAAATCAAACATTTTTTGTACTGATTTTATTATTTTCCTATTTTAGCGAAAATAAGCTCTTATAAAAGGCCAAAATCTCCTGTTTTTGTATTTTTTTAGCAAAAAAGGACGTTTTTAATACAAACAGAACTCCCGGAGGAGTGGCATCACTTTCTATTTCTTTACTGACATCTTTTCTCAATAAGTATTTCCCCTATTGACAAAACAAGGAATCCTTACTATAGTGTTCCTGTAAAGAACCACTAAAAGGAGTACCTATGGAAGAAGCGGCAATCATAGAACAACTTATCCTGTTCGGACTGAGCAGGCAGGAGGCTGCCATTTACCTGTGTCTTCTTCAAAATGAAGAACTGACAGGCTATGAGGTGGCGAAGCTGACGGGGATTTCCAGATCCAATGTCTATAATGGACTGGCATCGTTGGTGGAGCATGGAGCTGCTTATGTGATCGAAGGAACCTCCTCAAAATATCTGGCTGTAGCATTATCCGAGTTCTGCGATAACCGGATCCGGTATCTGCGGAAAGCAAAAGAACGTCTGGTGGCGGATGGCCCCAGGAAAAATTTACCTAGAGAAGGCTATATCACCATCGAAGGCTATGACCACATCTGTGACAAGATCCGGCACATGCTTCTGGGTGCCGAGAAGCGTATTTATTTTTCCGCAACAGGTGAATTCCTGGAGCAATGGTCGGAGGAGATCAGGGAGCTGGTCCGGGCACAGAAAAAAGTGGTGCTGATTTCAGAAGACAACAGAGAACCTTTTCCGGAAGATGCGGAATTAAAGGCCGGGATCATAGAATACCTGGTGCCGGAGCATTTCAGAGAGCCTAAGGAAGAGGAACAGCAGATGGATCAGATCCGTCTCATCATAGATTCCGAGTACATTCTCACCGGTACGGTGACGGGAAAGAGCAGTGATACCTGCCTTTACAGTGGCCAGAAGAATTTTGTCAGAGTCTTCAAGGATGCCATGCGCAACGAGATCGCCCTCATTCGGTTGAAGCAGGGTGAGCAATAATTATGTAGAAAACGCTTTTGCCGGGTGGAAACGGCCGCAGCGTTCTCATAAATAGGATAAAATAGAAAGGGATAGAAAAATGAGTATCAGAGTCGCAATTTTAGGTTATGGTAACTTAGGAAAAGGAATGGAATGTGCAGTAAAGCAGAATGATGACATGGAGCTGGTAGCCGTATTTACCAGAAGAGATCCTGCTACAGTAAAGACTTTAACAGATGTGAAGGTTTATAATGTAGATCAGTTACTGTCCATGCAGGACAAGATCGATGTCCTGGTGCTGTGTGGAGGCTCCGCAACCGATCTGCCCAAACAGACCGCAGAGTATGCAAAATATTTCAACGTGGTAGACAGCTTTGATACCCATGCGAAGATCCCCGAGCATTTCGCACAGGTAGATGCTGCAGCAAAAGAGGGCGGCAAGGTAGCCATGATTTCCGTAGGCTGGGATCCCGGTATGTTCTCCCTGAACAGACTGTATGCCAATGCCATTTTAAGAGACGGCAGCGATTATACCTTCTGGGGTAAGGGTGTCAGCCAGGGACATTCCGATGCCATCCGTCGTATCCCCGGTGTCAAGGATGCCAAGCAGTATACCATTCCCGTAGAGTCCGCACTGGAAGCTGTCAGAAACTGTGAGAATCCGGTTCTGACCACCAGACAGAAGCATACCAGAGAGTGCTTTGTGGTAGCGGAAGAGGGCGCAGACAAAGCACAGATCGAAGAGCAGATCAAGACCATGCCCAACTATTTTGCAGATTATGATACTACTGTACATTTCATCACTGAGGAAGAACTGCAGAGAGATCACGCAGGTATCCCTCACGGCGGATTTGTACTGCGTACCGGCAAGACCGGCTTAAACGGTGAGCACAACCATGTGATCGAGTACAGCTTAAAGCTGGATTCCAACCCGGAGTTCACTTCCTGCGTACTGACCGCTTATGCAAGAGCTGCTTACCGCATGAATCAGGAAGGCCAGAAGGGCTGCAAGACCATATTTGATGTGGCACCTGCTTATCTGAGCACTCTGACTCCGGAAGAGATGAGAAGCGCGTTACTGTAAATAAGATAGATGCAGAGGAGATACTTATGGAAAAAAAGGCATTTGTTACCAAAGAAATGATCGAAAAGATCGCAGAAAAATATCCCACACCGTTTCATATCTATGATGAAAAGGGAATCCGGGAGAATGCGAAGGCGCTGAAGGAAGCTTTTGCGTGGAACAAGGGCTACAAGGAGTTCTTTGCGGTAAAGGCGACTCCCAACCCTTTTCTGATCAACATCTTAAGAGATTACGGCTGTGGATGTGACTGCTCCTCTCTGACAGAGCTGATGCTCAGCAATGCTATGGGGGTAAAGGGAGAGGACATTATGTTCTCCTCCAACGATACCCCGGCCCATGAATTCGAATATGCGGCAAAAATCGGTGCCACCATCAATCTGGATGACATCACCCATATCGATTTCCTGGAGAAGACCATCGGTTATCTGCCCAAGACCCTGAGCTGCCGTTACAATCCCGGCGGATATTTTTCCATCAGCAATAACATCATGGACAATCCGGGCGATGCTAAATACGGTTTCACCACGGAGCAGATGTTTGAGGGATATAAGATCCTGAAGGCAAAGGGTGTGGAGAATTTTGGTATCCATTCTTTTCTGGCCAGTAACACGGTAACGAATGACTATTATCCCACTCTGGCAAGAGAACTGTTCGAACTGGCAGTAAAGCTGAAAGAGGAGACCGGCGTACACATTACCTTCATCAATCTGTCCGGTGGTATCGGTATTCCTTACCGTCCGGATCAGGAACCCAACGACATCAGAGTCATCGGCGAAGGCGTGCGTAAGGTATATGAGGAAGTTCTGGTACCGGCAGGCATGGGTGATGTGGCAATCTACACAGAGCTTGGTCGTTATATGATGGCACCTTACGGACATCTGGTGACCCAGGTCATCCATGAGAAGCATACTCATAAGGAATACATCGGTGTGGATGCCTGTGCCGTGAACCTGATGCGTCCCGCCATGTACGGCGCTTACCATCACATCACTGTACTGGGCAAGGAAAACGAGCCCTGCGACCACAAGTACGATGTGACCGGTTCCCTGTGCGAGAACAACGACAAATTCGCCATCGACCGGATGCTGCCAAAGATCGATATCGGTGACTATATTGCCATCCACGATACCGGTGCACACGGTTTTGCCATGGGTTACAATTACAACGGTAAGCTGAAATCCGCAGAGCTTCTGCTGAAGGAGGACGGCAGCGTGGAACTGATCCGCCGTGCCGAGACACCGAAGGATTATTTTGCAACCTTTGACTGTTTCGATATTTATAATAAGATTAATTTTGACGCATAACACTTACCCATAGGAGGTTGGCGTGACTGCTTGCAGGCAAAGCAAACCTCCTATGAGGGAAGTGAACGAACATGAGCAAGAAGGGCGGTAGCCCGGAATGCGAATGGGCGATATAGGAGGATACGAAGCAATGAAATATCCGAAACATATACAGCGGGGAGGGACCATTGGATTTGTGGCCCCTTCTTTTGGCTGTCAGATAGAACCTTATTACACTGCCTTTGGCAATGCCCAGAAGAAATTCCGGGAAATGGGCTATCAGTTACAATTAGGCCCCAACTGTTATGCCGGAGAGGGCATCGGTATCAGTAACACCCCCGAAAAATGCGGGCAGGAGCTGACGGATTACTATTGCAGCCCGGAAAATGACTGTCTGATCTCCTGCGGTGGCGGAGAACTGATGTGCGAGACCATGAGCCATGTGGATTTTGAGCGTCTGCAGGCAGCAGAGCCCAAGTGGTATCTGGGGTATTCTGACAATACCAACATGACCTATCTGCTGGCAACCATCTGTGATACCGCCTCCGTCTACGGCCCCTGCGCGGCCGCCTTTGGCATGGAGCCCTGGCATGCATCCCTGAAAGATGCCTTCGGAATATTGACCGGAGAGACCAAAGAGGTGCATGGATATGACAAGTGGGAAAAGGAGTCTCTGAAAAATGAAGAACAGCCTCTGTTGCCCTATAACACCACGGAATCCAGAGTGCTGAAAAAGTATCTTGGCAGACAGACAGCAGAAAAGGAACCGGAGATCCGCTTTTCAGGTCGGTTGCTGGGCGGCTGTATGGATTGTCTGGTGAATCTACTGGGAACCCGGTTTGATAAAACACAGGATTTTCTGGAAAAGTATAAAGAGGACGGAATCATCTGGTTCCTGGAAGCATGTGACCTGAATGTTTTTGCCATCCGCAGAGCCATGTGGCAGATGGAGGAAGCCGGATGGTTTCAGTATGTCAAAGGTTTTCTCATCGGAAGACCGTTGTGTTTCGGACAGGAGATGATGGGACTGGATCAGTACCAGGCAGTTCTGGCCGTGGCGGGAGAGAAGAATGTTCCCGTGATCATGGATGTGGATCTGGGACATCTGGCACCCATGATGCCGATTGTCACCGGAAGCTGTGCGGAAGTACAGGTACAGGGCAATGATGTCACCCTCCGTTATGACTATCGGTAAAAATGTATAAATTCATAGAAAAAGTGTAGAAATAAGAAAAGGCTCATCCCAAACGGGAGAGCCTTTTCGTGCGTCTATGGAACGCTCTATTCGTCGAAAACGATATTAGCAGCCAAAATTGAAGTAGCCGCAGAATGCATTCAACCACTGAGAACAGTTAATGAATTTGAAACACATACTTTCTTCCTCCTTTTCCTGTTGCCTGGTGTTCGGTTACGTCTGTGTTAGCTAAGCACAAATGAATTGTAACAATTTTGTAACAATTAATCCATAGGAGATGATTGGAAAAAAATTAGAAAAAGCAGGAAATGCGATGTGGTTATAAAAATACAAAAAGAAAGCGCAGAACCGATTTGATTCTGCACTAACTGCCGGCAATGGGACTTGAACCCATACGGTGTTGCCACCAAAAGATTTTGAGTCTGCCTCGTCTGCCATTCCGACACGCCGGCATTCAAACACTCACAACAGAGATTATTTTATCATAGATTAAAAAAGTTGACAAGAGTTTTTTTCTGGAATCTTGCTACTATTTTTCTAGTCTTTTTACACAAGATGTTGTATAGTAGAAGTGTATGAGTATATGGGAACGCAATCTGTAGAACTGTTTTGGAATAGGGTGGAAGCATGAATTGCAAAGAATTTGAAAAGAATATTCCTGATTTCATTGCAGGAAAACTGGATTTTCAGACCTTGCAGGAATTCGGGGAGCATATGCGGGAATGCCCGGGCTGCAAGGAGGAATTGGTGATTCAGTTCCTTGTAACGGAAGGTATGCAGCGTCTGGAAGACGGCGATGCTTTTGACCTGCAGAGAGAACTGGAACTGAGACTTGCGGAAGCAAAGCGCAAGGTAAGATTTCATATGGCTTTTCTGAAGACAGGGGCCGTACTGGAAGTGCTGACGGTGATTTTTCTTATGGGATTTCTGGGATGGATCATCTCTTAGCGACACCTGATAGAATCAAGAGGACAGAATTAAGATAGGATAGACAGAGTATGAGTCAGAAACTGGTATTGATCGACGGACACAGTATATTGAACCGGGCATTCTACGGAGTGCCGGATCTGAGTAATGCAGAGGGACTGCACACAAATGCCATTTATGGTTTTTTGAATATTATGTTTAAAATTCTGGAGGAGGAAAAGCCGGAATATCTGGCAGTGGCTTTTGATGTTCATGCACCGACTTTCCGCCACAAAATGTATGAGGCTTACAAGGGAACGAGAAAGCCTATGCCGGAGGAATTGCGGGAGCAGGTGCCCGTCATGAAGGAAATCCTGAAGGCCATGCATATTACCATTATGGAGCAGGCGGGACTGGAAGCAGATGACATTCTTGGAACGCTGGCCAAAAAAGCAGAGCAGGCCGGATTGGAAGTATCACTGGTCTCCGGTGACAGAGATCTGCTGCAGATTGCCACGGATCATATCAAGATCCGGATTCCGAAGACGAAGCAGGGCAGAACGGAGATCGAGGATTATTATGCCGCAGATGTACTGGCTGCCTATCAGGTGACTCCGTTACAGTTTATCGAACTGAAAGCCCTGATGGGAGATACCGCCGATAATATTCCAGGAGTGCCGAAGGTGGGAGAGAAAACCGCACAGGCACTGATGGTGGAGTACGGTTCTCTGGATAATATTTATGCCCATGTGGAAGAAATCTCGAAAAAAAGTATCCGGGAATCCCTGATCGAGCATAAGGATCTGGCAGATCTGAGCAAGACGCTGGCAACGATCAAGACCGACTGCGAATTGCAGTTGGATTACGAACAGGCCAGAGCAGAGGGGTTCTATACCCCGGAAGCCTATACCTTGTGCAAACGTCTGGAATTCAAAAATCTGTTGGGAAGATTTGAAAAAGATGCCGCCGCCAATGACAGCAAGATCGCAGAAAGCTTCCGACAGATTGAAGATAAAAAAGAATTTTTACAATATCTGAAAAAAGCGCAGAAACAGAAGGAGATCGGCCTGTGGCTGATCACGGAACCAGTGGATGCTACTACGAAAAAAGAAGAATTGCTGGGGGTGGCATTGTCTGTGTCCGATGAGGAGACGGTATTTTATGCCCTGACACATGAAAAGGAACCGGAAGGGCAATTAAGTCTGTTTGCGGAAGCGGTGGAATCTGTGGATGACACCGCAGAGATCACGGAAGCTCTACAGGAACTTTCCGCAGGTACGGATACACAGATCGCTACCTTTGATGTGAAGCACCAGTATGACTATCTGGACCGCAGCAGTACAGAACAGTATTTTGACGTATTGATCGCGGCGTATCTGCTGAATCCTCTGAAGAATGATTATGACATGGAGGCCATTGCTTCGGAGCATCTGGGAATTCTGATCCCGGGCAGAGCGGAAGTATTCGGCAAGAGAGATTTCCGGACACTGCTTTCCGAGGACGCCGGGAAAGCCATAGAGTATGCGTGCTACGGAGCCTATGTCTCCCGGAAAGGCAAAAAAGTCCTGAAGGACAAGCTGGAGGCAGCAGGCATGAAATGTCTCATGGAGGAGATGGAGATGCCTCTTTCACTGGTACTGTATGACATGCAGAAAGAAGGTGTGGCTGTAAAGCGGGAGGAACTGAAGGCTTATGGGGATGCACTGGTGGCCCGCATTGAGGAACTGGAACAGTCCATTCACACACAGGCAGGAACAGAGTTCAATATCAATTCCCCCAAGCAGCTGGGCGAGGTACTGTTTGAGACCATGCAGATCCCCGGCGGCAAGAAGACCAAGACCGGATATTCCACAGCTGCGGATGTGCTGGAAAAGCTGTCGGCGGATTACCCTATTGTAAGAGATATCCTGGAATACAGAGGTCTGACCAAGTTAAAGTCCACCTATGCAGACGGACTGGCAGCTTTTATTGAAGAGGACGGCAGGATCCATACGAATTTCAATCAGACCATTACTGCCACGGGGCGTATCAGCTCTACAGAGCCGAATCTGCAGAACATTCCCATGCGTATGGAACTGGGCAGACAGATCCGCAAGGTATTTATCCCCAGAGAAGGCTATGAATTCATGGATGCGGACTATTCCCAGATCGAACTGCGTGTGCTGGCTCATATGTCCGGAGACGAACAGCTGATTGATGCTTACAGACAGGAAGAGGATATTCACCGGATCACGGCATCCAAGGTATTCCATACTCCTTTCGAGCAAGTCACGGATCTGCAGCGCCGGAATGCCAAGGCAGTCAATTTCGGTATCGTCTACGGTATCAGTTCCTTTGGACTGAGTCAGGATCTGAGTATCAGCAAAAAGGAAGCGGCACAGTACATTGAACAGTATTTTGCCACTTACCCGAAGGTGAAGGAATTCATCGACAAACTGGTGGCGGATGCAAAGGAAAAGGGCTATACGGAGACCATGTTTGGCAGAAGACGCCCTATCCCGGAACTGTCATCCTCCAATTTCATGCAACGGTCCTTCGGCGAGCGGGTGGCCATGAATGCCCCTATTCAGGGAACGGCGGCGGATATTATCAAGATCGCTATGATCAAGGTATGGAAAGCATTGAAAGAGGAAGGGTTAAAATCCCGTCTGATCCTGCAGGTGCATGACGAACTGTTGATCGAGACCGCACAGGAGGAAGAGGCAAGAGTCCGTGAAATCCTTACGGAAAATATGAAGTCCGCGGCAGATCTGGCGGTGACGCTGGAAATCGATCTGCACACGGGCAATAACTGGTATGAGGCGAAATAAATGCGTTTTATAGGTATTACCGGCGGTGTGGGTGCCGGGAAAACAGAGATTTTAAAATATATCGGACAGCATTATAAATGTGAGATCTATCTGGCAGATGAGATCGGGCATAAAGTCAAGGAACCGGGAACCGAAGGCTATCATGCGCTGGTAGCGCTGATGGGAGACGGAATCCTTGCGCCGGACGGACAGATCGATAAGCCGGCAATGGCGGCAAAGATTTTTGCAGATCCGACACTGTTGGAACAGGTGAATGCCATCATTCATCCTGCGGTAAAAAAATATCTGGCGGATCGTCTGGCAGAGGCAAAGAATAAGGGCGATGTGGAACTGTTTTTTGTGGAAGCGGCACTTTTGATCGAGAGCGGGTATGAACATATAGTGGATGAAATGTGGTATATCTACGCCAGAGAAGATGTACGCAGAAGAAGACTTTCGGAAAGCCGCGGTTACACACCGGAGAAGATAGAAAAGATCATAGCATCACAGCTTTCGGAGGAAGAATTCTGGCAGCATTGTGATTTTGTCATTGATAACAGTGACAGTCTGGAAGACAGCTACAGACAGATCAGACAGAAACTGGAGGCATATTCATGGAAGGAGTAAAAGAAAAACAGGGACAGTTGGTATTCGGACTGGATATCGGTACGAGAAGCATCGTAGGTACGGTAGGATACTTAAATGGCGGGAAGTTCCATGTGCTGGCACAGCGCTCCAAGGAGCATGAGACCAGAGCCATGCTGGACGGACAGATCCATGACATCGGCAAGGTGGGAGAGACTATTTCCCAGGTAAAGGAACAGCTGGAAGCGGATCTGGGCAGAGAACTTACGGAAGTATGTATCGCAGCTGCAGGCCGTGTGTTGCGTACCGTCACTACCTATGTGGAGCACAGCTTTGAGAGTGACCGGGAGATCACGCAGGAAGATGTGTATTCCTTGTGTACCATGGGCGTGGAGAAGGCTTACGAGGAATTCCAGAACAGCAATACGGATACAGATATGAAATTCTACTGTGTGGGTTATACGGCCATACGGTATTACATGAATGGCTACCAGATGGGTAATCTGGAGGGACATAAGGCAAAAAACATTGCAGTGGATCTGATCGCCACGTTTCTGCCGGATGATGTAGTGGACGGTCTGTATAAGGCAGTAGAACTGGCGGGCCTGCATGTGGCGAATCTGACACTGGAGCCTATTGCTGCCATTCAGGTAGCAATTCCGGAGAAGTTCCGTATGTTAAATATGGCATTGGTGGACGTGGGTGCAGGCACCAGTGATATTTCCATTACCAAAGAGGGAACCATCACAGCCTATGGCATGATCCCCGTAGCAGGAGACAGCCTGACGGATATTCTGGTACAGCATTGTCTCGTGGAATTCGAGGTGGCCGAGCAGATCAAGAGAAAATGCAGAACCCAGGAGACTATCGAATACGAAGATATCATGGGACTGCCCCAGACCATCAAAGCCAGCGAAGTGCTGGAACTGCTGGATCCGGAGATCGAACGTATGACCCAGCTGGTATCCGATACCATCAAAGAACTGAACGGGGACAAACCGGTCAGTGCCGTGTTCGTGGTAGGCGGCGGTGGAATGGTGCCCGGTTACACGGAGAAGCTGGCAGAAAAGCTGGGCATCGTGAAGGAACGTGTGGCAATCCGGGGACAGGAAGTCATGCAGACCATTACATTTGAACTGGAAAATGCCAGAAAGGATGCCATGATGGTAACACCTATCGGTATCTGTTTAAGCTATTATGTACAGAGCAATAATTTTATTTTCGTGGAATTCAACGGAGAGCGGGTAAAGCTCTATGATAACGGCAAATTATCCGTGACAGATGCCGCTATGCAGATGCAGTTCCCCAATGACCAGCTGTTCCCCAGAAAAGGGGAAGCCCTTCTGTTTACTGTCAATGGTAAGACCCGTATGGTGCGGGGCGAACAGGGAGAGGCAGCAGTCATCCGGGTCAACGGAGACGAGGCGGATATGTATACCCAGGTACATAATGGGGACCGCATTGTGGTAACACCTTCCACGGAGGGCGAACCGGCGGTGTTGGAGCTGGGAAAACTCTCTGAACTGGGGGATGCACTGCAGGTCTATGTGAACGGTAAACGGATCAGTCTGCCGAAGACAGCGGAAGTCAACGGTCACAGAGAGAATGAATTCTACCGGATCGGCCAGAACGATGATATTCGGATTCGGAATTCTTATACTGTAAAGGAAATCGCAGAATTTCTGGATGTGCCTCTCGGTGCGGATATCAGGGTCAATGATACAGCGGCGCAGCCGGATACCAGAGTTTATGAGCATTTCACCGTAAGCTGGGATATGAAGAACCCGCTGCCGGAAGGGAGTTATGCAGACCTGCCGGATGCGGACACAGAAGAGGATGCCTATAGAGAAGAGCCTGTTTATGGAGAAGGGCCTGTGATGCAGAAGGCAGAGGCTGTGGCAGGAGAAGCGGCGATGACACAGGGGACAGAGACTGCGGCAGAAAACGGGACGGCTTCCGTGACAACGCAGGGGACTTCCGGGAAGCAGGACGAAAAGTACGAAAGCGTGGAACAGACGGCACAGAGCCAAAGCGTGTCACCACAGGGACCGCATCCATTAACAGTGATCGTGAACCATTCCCCCATCACCATGCAGGGTAAGGCTTCCTATGTATTTGTGGATGTGTTTGATTATATTGATTTTGATCTGGGATCCTCCGCATCCGCAGGCAGATCCATTGTGACGAACTTAAATGGACGCCCGGCACAGTTCATGGAACCTTTGAAAGAGGGAGATGTGATCGAGATCTACTGGAAAAGCATGCACTAGTATGCATTAATGCCGAAGATGGAAAACGGCAAAGAGTAAGACAGAAGTAAGATAGAAAAGAGATTAAGAAGTTATGAGATTATGTAGTATTGCCAGCGGCAGCAGCGGCAACTGTATTTATGTGGGATCAGAGGCCACGCATCTGCTGGTGGACGTGGGAATCAGCGGCAAAAAGGCGGAGGCCGGGCTGAACAGTCTGGGACTCACCGGAAGAGATCTGGATGGCATCCTGGTGACCCACGAACATATGGATCATGTGGCGGGACTGGGTGTCATGGCGAGAAAATATGAAGTGCCGATCTATGCCACAACGGGAACCCTGGAAGAAATCCAGAAGATGGGGAATCTGGGCAAGATCGATCCAGCCCTGTTTCGGGAAGTGAAGGAAGATGTGAAACTGACTATCAAGGATCTGACTGTCAATCCCATGAAAATCTCCCATGATGCGGCACAGCCGGTGGGCTATCGTATTGCTTACGGAGATAAAAAGGTAGGAATCTGTACGGATTTAGGAGTCTATAATGATTACACCGTGGAGTGCCTGAAGGGAATGGATGCCTTGCTGCTGGAAGCGAATCATGATGTGAAGATGTTGCAGGTAGGACCTTATCCCTATTATCTCAAACAGAGAATTCTGGGGGACAGAGGACACCTTTCCAATGAAAATTCCGGCAAGCTGCTCTGTCGAATCCTGCATGACAAGCTGCAGGCTATCGTGCTGGGACATCTCAGCAAGGAGAATAATCTTCCGGAGCTGGCCTATGAAGCGGTCCGGATGGAAATCACCATGGGAGAGAACCCTTACCGGGCGGAAGACTTCCGGATGATGGTGGCAGACAGGAGCAATGTATCTCCGGTGATCAATATTGCGTAGCGGATGCGCAGCGCATCAGCCAGCATTATTCGTTGGAGCCGCATCATAGCACGCTTTTGCGTCATTTCATGACTAGCTTTGCTCCATAGTTTGGCGCTCGGTGCCTGAAACATATTCGCTCACAAAATGATGCAAGTATGATTTCTGCGTCTGAATATGTTCATAGGCTGAACTTGAGGTTGCAAATTGTAGTAAAGTGTAGTTTAATAGATAAAAATAATAGCATGATTTCATGCAGAAAATGAGGGCGATTATGAAAAGAACAATTATTACGGTAGTTGGTAAGGACACAGTAGGCATTATCGCAAAGGTATGTACCTATCTTGCGGAAAACGGCATCAATATCCTGGATATTTCCCAGACCATCGTACAGGGATATTTTAACATGATGATGATCGTTGACACCAATCAGATGCAGAAAACTTTTGGTGATATGGCAGATGAACTGGCTGCTCTCGGAGAAGAAATTGGCGTAGTGATCAAGTGCCAGAAGGAAGAGATCTTTGACAAGATGCACCGCATCTGATAAGCCCCACGATTTCGAAATAAATAAGACCCGAAGGGGCAGATAGGAGCCGTAATGATCAATTTATATGAAGTAACAGAGACCAACAAAATGATCGAGGAAGAGAACCTGGACGTGCGTACCATCACACTGGGTATCAGCCTGTTAGACTGTATCGATTCCGATCTGGACAGATTAAATGAGAGGATTTATAACAAAATCTACGAAGCAGCCAAGGATCTGGTGAAGACCGGAGAGGAGATATCCAGAGAATTTGGCATCCCCATTGTAAATAAGAGAATTTCCGTAACTCCCATTGCACTGATCGGTGGTGCGGCATGTCATACGATAGAAGACTTTGCAAGTATTGCAAAGACATTGGATAAGGTAGCACATGAGGTTGGTGTGAACTTCCTGGGCGGTTATTCCGCATTGGTCAGCAAGGGAATGACCCCGGCGGACGAACTGCTGATCCGTTCCATTCCTCTGGCGCTGTCTACCACAGAGCGTGTGTGCAGCTCTGTGAACCTGGGCTCCACCAAGACCGGTATCAACATGGATGCCGTAAAGCTGATGGGTGAGATGGTCAGGGAGACTGCAGAGTATACCAAGGAAGATGATTCCCTGGGCTGTGCAAAGCTGGTAGTATTCTGTAATGCACCGGATGATAATCCTTTCATGGCAGGTGCCTTTCATGGTGTGACCGAAGCAGACAAGATCATCAATGTCGGTGTCAGCGGCCCCGGCGTTGTAAAGACCGCACTGGAAAAGGTGCGCGGCGAGAACTTCGAGGTTCTCTGTGAGACTATCAAAAAGACTGCTTTTAAGGTAACCCGTGTAGGTCAGCTGGTAGCACAGGAGGCATCCCGGATGCTAAATGTTCCCTTTGGCATCGTGGATCTGTCTCTGGCACCGACCCCGGCCATCGGCGACAGCGTAGCGGATATCCTGTGTGAGATCGGTCTGGAACATGCCGGAGCTCCCGGAACCACTGCCGCCCTGGCATTGTTGAATGATCAGGTGAAAAAGGGCGGTGTTATGGCATCTTCCTACGTCGGCGGTTTAAGTGGTGCATTCATTCCTGTCAGTGAAGATCAGGGAATGATCGATGCCGTGAATGCCGGAGCCCTCACCATCGAGAAGCTGGAAGCCATGACTTGTGTCTGCTCCGTAGGTCTGGATATGATCGCCATTCCCGGAGACACCAAGGCAACCACCATTTCCGGTATCATTGCGGATGAAATGGCCATCGGTATGGTGAACCAGAAGACCACCGCAGTCAGAATCATCCCCGTAATCGGAAAAGGCGTGGGAGAGACCGTGGAGTTCGGCGGCCTGTTAGGTTATGCGCCCATCATGCCCGTGAATACCTTCTCCTGTGATGCTTTCGTCAACCGCGGCGGCCGCATCCCCGCACCTATTCATAGCTTTAAGAACTAACTGGAAATTTAGCGAAATATCCCCGTAGCCCTTGGCAGGGTATAAGAAACGCGGCACGCTCGTACTTTAGTACGATGCGCTCCTGTCGCAGAGCGTAGCGGTACATAAGCGGTCACAGTACGACCGCAATGCGTCCCTTGGGACGCTATGGTACCGACGTCTGCTTACGGCACCGCTTATTCTTATACCCAGCCGGGGCTACTGTTTTTTTTGAAAGCTTTCCAAAACGCAGAACTCCCGGCGTATGCGGTGCCATGTCGAAGATGTTTGTCGGAGGATGTTGATATTTTCCAGAAAAGTGCTGAAAGGCAGGGGGAAAGCGGACACGATGTCCGCGTCAGCCGATTGTCGACATGGATGTCGACTGTAGGCGGCCCCGTCATGACGAGAACTACTCATCACTTTTCGTAGAAAA
>Ga0129315_1000724_pt1 | contig 21121 bp, 12 predicted proteins | sample Cm827metagenome_FD_94432 | JGI IMG/M metagenome (GOLD analysis project Ga0129315, IMG submission 94432) | Eastern black-and-white colobus group fecal microbial communities from Wisconsin, USA - Cm827 metagenome | ecosystem: Host-associated > Mammals > Digestive system > Large intestine > Fecal...
CTACTAATAAAATTTTCAGAAATTATGTTCAATACTGAATTAATCTTCCTTTTTTTCAAGCTTTGTCACATAACCGCAGTTCTCGTTCATGCAGGCCAGCTTATTTCCCTTATAAAGCATTAAGGAACCGCACTTCGGGCACTTGTCTCCGGACGGACGCTGCCATACCATGAAATCACAGTCCGGCGCACCAAGACAGCCATAATACTTTCTGCCCTTACGGGTCATCTTCTGTACCAGATCCTTGCCGCATTTCGGGCATGCCACGCCGATCTTCTCATAGTACGGCATGGTGTTACGGCATTCCGGGAATCCCGGGCAGGCAAGGAATTTTCCATGCGGACCGTATTTAATCACCATCTGTCTGCCGCAGAGCCCACAGACCTGATCGGATACCTCATCCTTAATCTCAACCTCCGCAAGCTCCTTCTCAGCAATCTTTACCGCTTCATCCAGATCCGGATAAAAGTTCGAAATAATGGTCTTCCAGTTCGCCTTTCCTTCCTCCACGCTGTCCAGAAGGATTTCCATATTGGCGGTAAAGTTCACGTCCACAATACTCGGGAACGCTTCCTTCATGATGTTGTTTACCACCTCACCAAGCTCGGTTACATAAAGGTTCTTATTTTCCTTCACAACATATCTTCTGGCAAGAATCGTTGTAATGGTCGGTGCATAGGTACTCGGACGTCCGATTCCAAGCTCCTCAAGGGCACGGACCAGGGATGCCTCGGTATAGTGCGGGGCAGGCTGTGTGAAATGCTGCTTCTCCTCAAATTCAAGAAGCTTCAGCTTCGAGCGTTCATCGAGTCCCTTTGTTAAGGTATTGGTCTCTTCCTTATCATCCTCCTGGATGTAAACACTCATAAAGCCGTCAAAGGTAAGCTTTGATGCCGCTACGGTGAAGCGGTGCTTTCCGGCATCAATCTTTACCGATGTGGTCTCATAAACAGCAGACGTCATCTGGCTTGCAAGAAAACGATTATAAATCAGCTGATATAAGCGCAGCTGGTCTCTGGATAAGGATTCCTTTAATACTACCGGACTGAAGGTAAGGGAAGTCGGACGGATGGCTTCGTGTGCATCCTGAATCTTCTTATTATCCTTACGATCCTCTCTTGTTCCGCCGGCAGCATAGCGGTCTCCGTAATGTTCTTTGATAAAATCTTCTGCCACAGCCTGTGCTTCCTCGGAAATTCTCGTCGAGTCGGTACGCAGATAGGTGATGACACCCACCGTTCCGGAGCCTTTGATTTCCACGCCTTCATAAAGCTGCTGTGCAAGGCGCATGGTCTTCTGTGTAGAGAAGTTCAGTACCTTGCTGGCTTCCTGCTGTAAGGTTGAGGTAGTAAACGGAAGCGGAGACTTCTTGGTTCGCTCTCCCTTTCTGATTTCGGCAACCTCATAGGAGGCTTCCTTACACTCCTTCATGATCTCCTCAATCTGTTCCTTACTCTTAATATTCACCTTGCTCTCTTTCGTTCCATAATACTTGGCAACGAGAGGCTTCTTCTCGGAGTCTACCTGTAAGGACGCATCCAGCGTCCAGTATTCCTCCGGGATAAAGCTGTTGATTTCTTCTTCCCGGTCACAGATGATCCTGAGTGCCACAGACTGTACCCGTCCTGCGCTTAAGCCACGTTTCACCTTCGCCCACAGCAACGGGGAAATCCGGTAACCCACCATACGGTCCAGCATACGTCTTGCCTGCTGGGCATCCACCAGATTCATGTCGATTTCACGTGCATTTTTCAAGGATTCCTTCACGGCATTCTTCGTGATCTCGTTAAAGGTGATACGATATACCTTCTTATCCTCTAACTTCAATGCACAATATAAATGCCAAGAGATTGCTTCTCCTTCACGGTCCGGGTCAGTTGCAAGATAGATCTTGTCTGCCTTCTTGACTTCCTTACGCAGATTTGCTAAAATATCGCCCTTGCCACGAATCGTAATATATTTCGGTTCATAATCGTGCTCCACATCAATTCCAAGCTGACTCTTCGGGAAATCCCGTACATGGCCGTTACTCGCCACAACCTCATAACTGCTTCCCAGAAATTTCTTTATAGTTTTCACCTTGGCAGGTGACTCCACGATTACCAGATATTTCGCCATTTCAAACCCCTTTTTTGTTAATTAGCCGCATCCCTTCGGATCCTTTGGATCACCGGAACGCTTCTGTATGTTAAAGTCTTAAACCATATACGATTTTACACTATACAATACTTCCGAAAAAGTTTCAAGCAGAAATTTCCGAAATTTTACGAAACGGAAATCTCTGCCTGATGAATTTCTTCCATATATAAGACTTTACTGTTCCGGATTCCACCGGCTAAACCGTTGCCGGGATTCCTGCTTTACTCCAGAAGGAAAAGCTGTGTACGGGTAAAGGTCACGGAATCATATCCACGAACCTCTTTACTTCCTGCGCCTTCCGAACCATCCGGACGCTCCAGCGCAGAAACCACTTCCACATAAATCTTTGCATTCGTAGCCGCTGTGTTATTCTGAAGTGCAATCACCGGTGCCTTAAACCGGTAAACCTTTCCCTGCCGGATCCGGGAGGCAGCCACTTCCGTAAGGGTATTGTCCTGTACCGTCCACAGGCTGCTTGTAAACGGTGTCACCTGTATAACCTCATCTCCCACATCAAGGGAGGTTTCCCCTGCCGCATCCTCATAGTAGAATTTCACGGCATATGCATTGGAAAGTGTCAGGTTGCTGTTTTTAAACTTAAAGTAAACGTCCACCGTTTCATCCAGGAGTCCGCTTCCGCTCTGATTCTCAAGATCTTTGTCAAACGGAATACTGATGCTTGCCACCTTCGCAGCTGTCGTATCAAAGCCTGCCACGATATCCACCTTCATATTATGCACACCGGCATCATAGGCAAGCATCATGGCATTGACGAACATCTGTGACTCCTGCAGTCCGGTTCCGACCGGATTCTGCTGATTGTCTGCCTGATACGTAAAGCCGGAATAGTCATCATTTCCGATAAAGACCACATTGCTTCTGCTGTATAGATAATAGTTGTTCGCGCCATCATTCGGTGAAATATCATAAGCGTTCTGTCCACTGCCGGTAAATACAAACCACGGTGTGACAAACGGCGTCGTTAAATTACTTAAATCAAGCAGGTAATCATACGCCTTATGGCTCCTGTTGCCATCCAGTGCCACGTTCTTTCCAATGGCATAAGGATAGCTGAATACACTTCCCTCATTCAGACCGGACGCACTCAGGTTACTCTGTTCATTAAACATCCCTGCATCCAGGCCTGCATACCGGAAACAGGGCTTTCCGCTTGTCCGTCCAAGGCTGCCGTAGGTCTTACGATCCAGTTGTCCTAACAGCGTCTGATCAAGCAGTCTTGTTCCCTCGATTGCTTCTTTTCCGGTCACCAGTACACTATGTCCCTCATTGATATAATTGGCAATCGCATTCGGTGCAAAATTCTCCGATCCGTTTCCAAAACCGATAATCAGAAGATCCCACTGGTTCAGGCAGTCCGGATTCCTGGCAAACCGTTCATTCCATGCAGACGGATCAATGGTTTCAATCTCGAACTTCACTTTCATCGTATTCTCTGCTGCCTTCAGATAATACCCAAGGGTTGAATTCTCCTGCTGGTACAATGTCGCAAGTGAAGTACCATCCTTCGCTCCGATCTGCAATACCTTGATCTTCTCTTTCGTTCCATCCGTCACCTGCAGGATTCCCTGTACCGAGGATCTGCGGCAGGAATTGTTGTTATCGACAACCCTTAACCGGAATGGTATGGCTCTCGAACCCGGAGACTCCGTAAAGAGTACCATTGCCTGTCCGTTCTCTGCTGTTGCGCGGAGTACCTTGCCCTCACCGATCAGATTGTCCATGCGTTCTGCATCCGTATAACTGCCATCGTCATTGATATCAAGATAAAATTCAGTATGGTATTCTCCTGCGTAGCCCTCCCCGTTCTGATCGGTAATTGCGTAAGTAAAGCTTACGGATAATTCTCCGTTTGCTGCTTCTGTAAGTGTCAGACCGGTAGTATCCGATACTGAAATCACCGGATGATCGATATTCAGCTGCGCCATAAACAGAATGTTGCTGTGCACATCATCAATCGTATAAATCCGGTCGGTGAAATCGGTCACTGCCTGTCTTAAGAAGTCATACATCTGCGTATCTTCTGCCACATATTTCGTGTTAATTCTGCCGGCCCCGTTCTTCGCTGACTTTCCGGTAAAGAAGTCATTTTCCACCAGAATCGGATAGCCTGCCCTCATAAAGTCCAGAAGCTCATTCTTCTTACGCTCTGTGATATCGGACGGATCATACTGCCCGTCAGTACCTGCTGCCAGGTCTCCCGTATGATAAAGCTTATTATTGAGATCCGTATTGTTATAAACCGTACCACTCCACAAGCCTGCTGCATAATTCAGCTTCTGTCCGTCCAGTCCGATGAACACCAGATTATACTTCTCATTGATGTCCTCCCACTCACTGTTAAATGCCGCAGCTGCTTTGGTTGTTACCTTCACATCGACCTTCCGTGAGCTGCGTAACACCTGTTTTTTTATTGCGCCTGTTGCATTACGCTGCCAGTACAGGGTCGTACTGCTATCTGTCGGATTCTCTGCCTGCAGATCTGCTTTGTCGTTACTGGTTGGCTGCAGCTCCAGAATCCTCAAATCGGTAAAATCTGCAATAAATCCAACCGAATAATTAATGATATATTCGATTGCTTTTGCTTTACTTACATTTTCAGGGATCCGGTTTTCCTCCGGAAGCAGCACATTTTCAGACCGGATCAGATTCAATACCTCTGAAAATCCGCTTTCTGCGCTTCCTCCGTCAATACTTTCAGGAAAATCCCGGTTAACAAGCGGCGTACCGCTGTTTACCACATACACATTCCGGTTCACATAATAATTGCCGTTATCGGAACGGTTCGGGTAATTGGAGTTTTCCAGATTCTCAAACAGCCAGTCCGGACTCGTCTGGGCATCCTTCACATAGTTTTCCAGATCCTCCTTCAGGAACATCTTTGCAAGCCCCTGATAGTCCAGCTTACTGTATTGATCATTCGTAACCGCATTATAATCCACAATCACCGGAAGCAGCTCAACTGCCGCCCGGTACACCAGTGCATACGCATTCTGTCTGGTAAGTCCTTTGATTACCTCATTTCCATTCTCCGTAACCTTCTGCGTATCCGACGTGAGATATTGGAGCGTTACTTGCGTACTTTTCTGATTGATGAAGGGTGCAGTTCCACTCTCCAGATAGACGAGATCTGCCTGTTTGATTATATCCTGCGTCAGGAAATCCGCCCGGATTGTACGAACCTCTATCTTAAAGTTTTCATTCTCATTATCCCCACCCGAAAGCGCATGGAACACATATTGCTTCAGCCAGTCACAGCCACCATTAAACCGGAAATAGGTCGGTGCATTCCGCACCTCCATCCATACCGGTGCCTGTTTCTTCTTATCTGCATCGCTTAAGTCCGCCTCATCCGTCAGCTTATAATCTCCTGCTCCCGGTCCAACATAAAGAAATACCTTATCGGTCTTCACCGGCGTTGCGGACAGCAAGGACACAGGTGCAGCTACAGCTACAGGAGAAGTACCTGCAGAAGCCGAGGCACTTGCGGCTGCGTCCGCTGATGTGGAAGGACTTGCACTTGCCGCAGCAGAAGCTCCACTCTTCATATATACATCATAGGGACGATTACTGCTGTCCAAAGGAAATTCCTTCTCACTTCCCGGAATCACTTCATAAACAGTTCTTGAATCCTTTTCTGTAAGATCTGTTACATACTGAAAGGTAACAACATAATAGGCAGTTCCTGTTGTAGATACCGGATTTCCATTTACAGTGCTTTGATCATTACCAGTACTATTACTATTACTATTACCATTGCCTGTACTATCATCATTTCCTGTGCTATCATCATTTCCTTTATGACCCTCATCCATCTGCTGATCATCCTGATTTCCATCTCCGGAATATCCCGGATCAGCTGATGATGAAGTCACCGGAACTGCACTGGACGTTGGTGTGGTGGTCTGCTTTATTTCACTATAATAAACAGAAGGAATCATAATGGCATGATTCACTTTGTTGCTGACTGTGGTGGTCGTTACCGATAAATCAGAATTGCCAACCACCTTTGGTGTTGCAGATGGCGTTGCTGAAGGTGTTGCAGATGGTGTCACCGTACTGTCCTTTGAAGGAGACGTGCTTTCACTTTCCTTAGGCGATGTCGTTGTCACCGCATCTGCTGCGGAGGCAGATCCACTTCCTGCTGAAGCAGTCGCTTTCGGAGTACTTAACGCCCCTGTTTTATCCGAATTTGTATTGTCTGAATCTGTATTGCCTGAAGCTGTGTCATCTGAAGCTGTGTCCTTTGATGAATTCTGTGAATCCTGATTATTATAGTATTCACTTAAGGAAACACTGCTGCCTGTTGAAAACTTATCTGCAATTGTTCCGGCATAGACAAATTCTCCGCTACTGTTCATACTGTACAAATTCGTGGAAGAATTATAAACCGCTCTGTTAGCATCCGTAAGCTGTTCGCTGTTCTGAATCACATATCCTTCTGTGAGTCCTGTATTGGAAGATACTTTAAACTGAACCTGATACGTTCCTTTATTCGTATCAAACTGATAAGCAGACTGTGATGCTTCTCCGGAGCCTTCGTCCTCACTCCAGTCTCCTACCTTAATATAATCATAGCCTGTTTTATCCGGTGTTGCTGCTGTCGGATCGTTCGGATCGGGCTCTGCATACTTCTTAAAATAGCCCTTCATCAATCCGCTGTGTGCCGTATCCCCTTTCTTCTTATCATCATCCGGAAGTGTCGTGGTATCAATCAATAACTGCCATCCATTGGCGTTCTGTGTGTTCAGATCCTTACGTGTATTCCCGCTTCCATAGGCTTCTTCATACTGAAAGAATGTATCACCACTGCCGTTTCCGTATTTCCAGATCGCATTTATCAGTTCAGCACGCTTTTCATACGTGGAAAGCTCTGCGGAATGCTCCTTATAAATCCGCATATAATCCGCTGCCATAGGGGATTGTCCGTTCACCAGATACCCAAGCGTACCGGTACTGATCTCATAAGACGTATTCTCATCCCATGCGTAGGTCACATAGCTGGGTACCACATCCAGAATCACGAATGGATTACTGTCTCCGGTATGACTTTCCACAACCTGCTTTGTCCCGGTGAAAGACTCCTTCGCATACGTTTCCATCGGTTCCATATGATGGAAGATTCCTACTGTACCAAGTGCAGCCACCAGAACAGACGCCGTAATGACGGTCACAATTCTTTTATTCTGTTTTCTCTTCTGCTTGTTATGCCTTTTCATACTCATGTATAACTTCCACTTCACTTATTCTAATGCTGGTTCGTTATCCCATGCACCATCTTTTATCTTACTTCTATCACAATTCATTTAATCAAAAACTCAAGTATTCTCCATTGACAAACACATTCATTGATTGTATTATCAATTATGTCGATAGCAAAGTGTATAAAACACTTAATGCGACATATTATAAAAGAGAGAACATAGAACATTAAATGTTCTTTAATATCGAGAAGGAATACTAGTAATGTTTTTGGTTATACCAGAAAAGGTTTACTAGTATTTCTTTTTTTAATAATTTTCTCTGAAATCTAAACACATAATGCAACGCTTAGCATTTGTTTCTGTTGCATATTCATCTGGATATTTTTCATATAAATATTTACATGCCAGTCTCAGCTCGTCTATACTCAATTTATCCATATTCTTCAATATTGCCATTGCCGTTTTTCTACAGTTATCCATTGTATCCATATATTGAACAAGTTGCACATACGTTTCAAATTGAGGTGTGTTTTTTATGCTCTTCAAAACAGTATTAGAAATTATTTTCTCCATACTATTATGTGCCTGAATATAATCATATAATTTAGTATCCTTGGAAATATCACGTTTCTTTACATATTTATATACAGGGAGTAGTCGATTAATAGGTTTTGCAGACAAATCAATCTTATCAAGATTGTCTATTCCCACGATAACAGATTCTGCATCCAACGCACTTCCATGGATCTTGTAAATTTCAGCAATATTATAACTATCTGCCGAGAATAATTCATGCTGTCGGACATATACCTGAAAGTCTCTATTAAACACTTCTTTTTCCAAAAAGTATCATAGTTGGTTGTAATTATTGCTGATACCTTATTTTTTAATGCCCGGAATTTAACAAGCTCCTGTTGCATTTTCAAAGAATGATTCAGCTTTTGCTTTTTGAACAAATCTGCAAGATACATTTTATAAGGTGAGATACCACGCTTCACCCAACTGGGATTTTTATTATTTCCTATCCCTAACTTGATCTTCCGATCATAAAATGCTTCATTAAACTGTTGTTCAATCAATGTTCCCATATGAACATTTGTTTCGAAATCTGACATGTTTTTGCGTCTGCATTCATCTATATGTTTTTGATACTGAAATGGATCAGCTTCATACTTAGCAAATGATCTTTCCAGCAATTCTTCCCATGATGGGTAGCCAAATAAATATCTTTTGGAAATTCCAGAACCTATAAACAATACCGGCATTCGATTTGCCTTGATTAATTCATCAAGTATTGAAACTTTCAAATATATTTTCCTCCATTTTTATTTCCGTATATAATCCATTCTCCCTACATTGGTTTATTAGTTTACCTGCGTCCATGTGGTTCCGGTTGAGGAACAGGTATATTTTCCAATCAAGGTCTGATTACCATCTTTGTTTATATATAATTCCAATGTATAAATATCTCCATTAGATTCACATTTTGCCCTTGAAAAATTATACCCTGTTGGATTCTTACCATTAGTATCAGTAATCTCAAATAATTGTCTTGAGTAGCCCCAGTTTATATCCTTATTCCATCTAAAATCAAAATTATCATTTGAAGGTTCTGCAATATAAGTCATATATTGATGCCCATCTATGGTAATAAAGATATTGGCAACACATTCCTTTAACGTACCATCTTGTTGTTCCTTATACCACTTTGTATCACCCGGTTTCCAAGTATATATTCCAGCAATATATATAGTCTTTGTAATACCCTCTACCTGCTCATCTCTAGCTATAGTCAGCTTATACTGTTTTGTGGTTGCATCATAATCACAATAAAGTACCTTACTATTCAGATCTTTGCTCTCATTGTAACTATCCCGTTTATATCCTTTAATCGTATAATTCGCTTTCGACTGCCGTTCCGTGCTTCCCTTTGTAAACATGAAATCATCATCTGTCGGAAGCGGCACATGGGCTGACCAGGTTGCACCATCCTTCTTAAATTCAAGGGTAATATTATTCGTTTCCTGTGCTCCCTGCCTGCACTCCCACTTACTACCATTTGCAGGACACTTGTAAATACCGTAGGAATAACCCAGCTTTAATCCGCCATCCTTGAAGGTTTCCCACATCGGTTCCACTTCGTAGGCATTCTCACTCTGAATATAACGATATCTGATCCTGTTAAACCGGATAGTAGACAGATTTCCATTGGAATCTATCGCATTATAGGTAACACCTTTATCTTGATCCTGAATGTTGGCATCCTGCCATTCCGTCTTCGCCAGATCCGTGAAAATAGTATTATTCTGCATTTCTGCAGGTAATGGAAAGCACACGCTTCCGGTAAAGCGATCTGAAGTAATATCCATTGTTCCTTCTGCGGTTACCGTTACATAAAAAGTACTTTCCGGTAGTTCATAATACTTTTTGGTTCCATTCGCTGTAAACTTAAAATTTAACAGATCTATAATATGCTCCGGTTTTTGTATGGTTTTAGCTTCATAATAAATTCCGGGCACAATACGATAAGTTCCAACGATATTCGTCAGATCACCGGTTCCCACTTTAATATTGGGCAACGAATAGCTTCCCTGATTAGCAATTATTAGATTATCATTGTAGTTATGCTCACTACCTGTATATTGCTGTCCATCAAAAACATAAATAGGATCCCAGCTATTTCCGTTCTGCTTATAAACGCTATATTTCATGCAGTTTAATACAGAGGTATGCTCTATATTCGACATGGTCTTAAAAGATAAACCTGCTAAAATATTATCTTTATTTGCCGTATTGGATAATAAGTTTACTGTATCAAATACAATATTTTCTCCGCAATAAGATTTTCCTTTATATTCATAAGTTACCTGAACAGGCTCCATGATTGTATAATATATATCTGCGCTTCGGAATTTCGTTCCCTTATATGCGAAAGGAGCCTGATTCTCTACATACTTCCGGTAATCTTCCCTGATCTCATCATCGGATGAACGATGTAATGTTCCACCATACCTGTTATATCTATTTAATTCATCCTGTGTTACGCATTCAATCCCCTGTAAGTAAAATCCATAACGCTTATTCAGATTCAATCCAAAAAATCCGGGATCCAAAGGTATTTCCCATTGGGAATTATAACATAACACATATCTTACCGGTTCTTCACCGCTCAAATCCACAACGTGAATTGCCAACACATGGGAATTAATCGCAGTAGTAAACTTTGATATCGTAGAGCCGGTTACCATTGTAATCTTTCCATATTTCCACTCACCGCTCGGCAATGGCTTTAAAGGATTCTTCTTCTCCACAACCTTCAAGGTAATCTCGCCCTGTACCGGCCCGTATGGACGTCGTTTGGACAAGTCTGAGACTGCCCGAATGGTAATCATAGACCCCACCGCTGCATCTGCCTTGATCTGAATGGTAGCTGTTTCATGGTCAGAGTCCTGAATTCCATTCTTCAACAAACCGGAACCGAACACAACCGTCCAGCCGGTCAGGTATCTATCTCCTGTCGGATCCTCTCCACAGGAATCGCACTTGCTTCCCAGCTTCACGCCATCTACCGTACCGCCAAGAATAACGGTGCTTCCCTGCATAACCTCCATTGCACCCGGAGTACTGTCGTTGGAATCAGGCAGTTTCTCACTCATCTTATGTAAGGTCACCGTAGTCACGCGCTTTATCTGAACCTTAATCGCTGAGGACTGTGCTTCCTTGGATTTATCACCATTCGTTGCTTTGATTATTACTACAACTTCAAATTCGCTTGATTTCCCGTCTTTTCCCTCATCTATGCCAACCTTAAGCAAACCATTTTTCTTATCAATAAACTCACTTCCACCCGTGGTTTTATCCAATATGGTCTTCCCACCATCATAAGAAAAAGCCCATTCAATTTCCTTATCTTTAGCATTCATGGACTTAATTTGGGGTGACGCAAATTGATACTCCTCTCCCGGCTCCATAATCAGTCCATTTTCACGAATAGAAATTTCAACTGAAATCTCTTTATCTAATGGCTGAATATCAGCCTCATTAATCACAACCTGATTACGTACGGTTACATTATTTGCCATCTGAAAGCCACGTGTGCCAACCGTAAAATTCATCATCAATTTGACAACACGTCGTTCCTCCACCTGACTCAAATCCACCTGAAAGTCATTGATATGTTCTGCCAACACTTCAAAGTCACTGATTGAAACCGGCTCTGTTTCTTCCTGTTTCCACTTTGCGAAATACAGACTTTCATCATTTTTCTGCCACATAAAAATATAATTATACAAATCTGCCGTCACAGTCCCTGGCGATGTTGACGGACTAGCTGATGCAGTCGGAACAGATGAAGCTGACGGTTCCGGTGTTTTCCCTTCGGATTCTTCTGTCAGAGTATTATATATAATCAGTTTTTTCACCTCTGGAGTATTGGCAAACTCGGAATCTTTCAAAACCTTAACGAAATTACCGGAGCCATCTTCTCCTGCATAATTAATGCTGTTTCGAGCATCAATTACGACATCTGAAATCTGATTAAAAGCCAGCTGTGCCTCCTGTTGTACTCCGATGTCATTGTTTCCATTCGCATAATTTCTGGAGGTAATGACAATAAAACTACAGACAGCACCGGTCACTATCACTAATATTGCAATCGCAATAATCAGTTCTACCAGCGAAAAACCTTTATTCTGTTTCTGCATATGTAACTGATCCTTCATCCATATCTCCATATTATCCAAAAGCTATATCTGTTTTACCGTAACCTTGCCAGTAAGTTCATTGAATTCTAAATGATAATGCCGATTTCCACCAATAATCTCCATGCTCTTCGGTGCATTTTTAAAAGAACCTGAAGAACGGTCAAATGCGATGGTAAATGTTTCTTTGTTGACTTCAGTTGGAAGGTCCGGATGTTCTTTTTCGTTTCCTTTTTCATCTGCATCAATATAGGTAACTATCACACGATTTCCACCAATTTTCTGTGGTTCCTCATTAGCAGGAACAGCCTTCATAATTACATTTCCGGCATCATCCTTTTTGACCTTCGGATTTCCTTCCGCATCGTTTTCAATCACAGCCTCATTGTAATACATCTGACAATATATCTGATTGTCACTACCACGATATAATACAAGCCACGCTTCGGACTTTCCCATAGTAGTCACCTTACAGTCAGCAATTGCTCTCTGCAAATTATTGCAGCATGCTTTGGCATTAGCACTGAATACCATGGATACTGAAAAGACCACCGTTCCAATCACCACTGCCATAATTGCAATGACAATAATAAGTTCCACTAAAGAAAAGCCTTTTTCATTCCACTTACATTTTCCGTCTCTCGTATTCATATCCTCTACCTGTGTTACTGTCACTCTGAAGAATTCTGACTCCTTAATTCTTATCTCTTTTCCCAATTCACATAACGCACAATTTTCGTATAGTTAATATCCAGATTTCCATATTGATCTGTAGGTGCCTGGTTAACTTCTTCCTTAAGACTCGTCGTTCCATTCACAAAGAAATCAAGCGGTTTATATACTGTACCGGAATCTGTATATTCTGCATTTAACACCTGATACAGTTCCTTATTAATTGAATCTGCCTGATTTGAGCTTGATAAATAATTACGATTCCGGATATCTGTGGCCATTCCACTATTAATGGTAATAGTTCCCCTGCAGATCACAATCCCCTTAAAATTCCGGTCTATCGTCACATTTTTTCCTGTAGAAACAATCAGACGCACATTGGATACTTCACTTCCAGCCTCAGACAAAGAATACTCGTCCTCTGACGTAAGGATTCCAACCAGACCGGAATCTGTTGTAAACGGAACGGTTTTCTCTCCTGTGCCAAGAAAATCTGTCAATTCTGTCTGTCTGATTATATTTTGAAATACATCCTTTGCGGGATCACCACCATCCTCCTTCAGATTCGTAGTCAGATGTTCAACTTCTTTCCCGATCTTTGAAGCCTCCTGCTCCACTTCATCACTTGTCATGGCACTAATAGAGGAATTCGATTGAGTCACTAAACGAACCTCCCCTGTCATTCCGGTTCCATCATCCGTCATCTGGCTTACCAGTGCATTACCCAGTATGGTATAGGAATCCTCCGGCCCCTGGCTTTTATCACCAAGCATAATCCCCCCAACTGCATATTTCTTAAAATAATGATCTATGGATTCTTTGTTAATAGCATAATAATCTGTGAAATACCGTGCCGCATCATCCGGCTCCATCACCAAATAATAATATGTAAATGCCTTATTCTCTTCATCCGGGTTTGGCACACTCACCTTTCGAATATGACTCATATCTGATACACCATACTCCGACAGGCTTTTCCCATTCAACTTATTGACCGGCTTACTGAAATCCACTTCCTTAAACTGCTCTGCACTGTTTTGTTTATATTCTGAAATCTGATTGTGCTGCTTCAGCGTAATCGGATTTTGTCCGATTATAATCTCCTCTCCCAACACCCCAAGGCATTCCGGCGGAACCAGATAAGCAATCTGACCTCCCTTTACAGTGATGGATTCTCCCATCAGCACAGCATTCTTCTGTTCTTCCCCTGTAGAAGAAGTTTCCCCTTCTGTTCCAGAAAGACTTGTCTGCTTTGTTATGCTTCTTCCTATATAGGCACGACCGGCAAGCATTAATGTTCTGACTTTTCTCATGTCAATTGTTGCATTCGAACCATTAACAATGACAGAGCTGCTTTGATCCTGATTTGTCACAGTATCATTAAGTCCTATAAGCTGTCTATTGCCATAACCATAATATTCATCTTCAATGGTTGCTTTACTTCCACTTCCATATAATTCCAAATCATTTGCCACATAAGTTTTACAATTAAGATTAAGGGTTCCACCATTCACATCTAAATTACCCACATATAAAGAGGTTCCGTTTTTATCCTGTTCAACAGAAAATAATGCTTTCGTACCTCCATTCATCTGCTGGGATCCAACGATAATGTCTCCCTTTGATATTACATATTTAGCATGTTCTACACTGATCTTTGATGTACCTTGCACATGGATTCCATCCGTTAACGTAGTGTCTTCCTTCTTTTTCCCTTCTTCCGGTTCATGGATTCCCGCATAGATACTTCCAGATACTGTGGTCTTTCCATCCCCATCGACAATAACCCCCTGATTACCAATCAGCGCATAATCATAAAGCTGGTCAATTGAAGCTGATTGCTCAAAGACCACATAAGGAACATCCAGACAGATATCTGTCCTGATAACAGAAACACGATTATTAACCGGATCTGTATAGGAAACAAACAGATTGCGTAAAATGAGGCTGTTTCCATTCACAAGCTCCATTTTTGCTTCTAAAGCAGCCGAGTCATCTGTTCCATTCTCCCACATACCTTCGTCTACATTATTCCACAGATCATGATCAACATAATCTTTAAGTTTATTTCTATCATACTGATCCGGATTTCCACTCATCCTGAATTCATCCACCAAAGTATCCAGATAAGAAGCAGCAAAGGCTGAAAACCGGTTTGATTCGCTTCCTTCATAATCATCCCAGTTAGATAACACCATCTGATAGGATTTTGCCATGGCATCAGAAGCCTCACCCTGTAATCCGGCAATAATCTGTTCCATTATCGTCTCAGCGGAATAGAAGTTGTTTTTGTTTTGGATATCATTCGCCTTGATTTTATAACCATAATAAGACATCCACAGAAGCGTTGTAGCTAATATTCCAATCATCGCCATTGCAATAATAACAATAACAATAGAAGAGCCTTTGTTACGCCTCTTCTGATTCCATAACCTCTTCTGCAATTGTCGTATCTGGTGTCCATTGTTCATTTTCTCATATTCCTAATAATTTTTCGTTCCATCAAGGCTTACCAATCGCTGAGAGTTGGCACCAAAATTATCCTCATATGCTCCCTGCTTATATATCTCAACTTCAATATCATATATAAATTCTGTAATCTGATCCTTTGATGACCGCTCTCCATAATTCTCACTTCGAATACCTGCCAAATTATAAACAGGAAAGTGAACACCACTTAATCCTGATACCTGCCCCAGAACATCATTTTCATTGTCCAGATTTGTTCCCAAGTTGGTGCATATAGAAAAATAGCCACTTGAGATTCCATCTCCCTTGACAGTCACTGTCATTTTATAAAGATTTTCCTCATTCGTAAGTTGTGTATCACTCAGCATGACGTCACGTTGTTTCACCAAATAAATATTTAATGGGTGCTCCTCTGTAATCGCTGTTGATGTGCAGTCTATTTCGATAATATCATCCTTGGCTCCGTATAACGGATAATAAAGGAAATAAAAATTATTACTGTCAAATTCACCTATGGTTGTAAAATCCGAATATGCAGGTGGAACAATGTCTGTACCATTATTCTTATATTCACATTTCAAAGTGGCAACCCGCTTTCCTGTTGTTACATCATCCGTAAAAGATAAAATGAATGTTCTTGCACAGTCGTCAATGTTCTTATCTTTCAATGCTGTTTCATCCCAACTCTTTTTATAAACAAATGAAGCATTCCTATTCGCACTTGCAAGTCTGACTGTTTCACTTGTGTTGGGATGCATATCATGTTTACCAGCTTCCGATGTTCCGTCAATATATGCACTGGCATCCAGTTTGATTTTCGCATCAAACGTACTGTTTTCCAATTTGACATTTTTCAAATAGAAATAATATACATTTGAACCATCATCGTCATATTTACATTCCTCACAGGTTATCGTTGAATTCAACATATCAAGATGTTTCGTATTAAACTGATCCTGAATCTCATCGATATGATATGCCTTCAGCCCCTCTACAATATCCTGTGCAAGTACGGTTGCCCGCAAGGTGATCCGGGACTTGCCATTGATTCTGGCGGAAGTCACGAACATATGAAGCATGGGAATCGTAATGATTGCCAGAATCGTAACGGCAATCAGAAGCTCCAACAGGGAAAAGCCCGCGTTCTTATTCAGTTGTTGACCTTTTTCCTTCTGCTTCATGCGTATCCTCTGTCCTGCTTATTCTGTTCAGGTTCTCTATGCGGACTGTTCTTTTCTTTGGCTGCTTCATCCGGCAGCTTCTTCCTGACGGGTATCCGTAATCAGACAACAGCTACATATCTTCACCGTTATCCTCTTCTGTTTCTTCCTCATCCACATGAATACCTGTCACATTCTCTGCAAGTCCTGCAACATCTGCTTCATAAGGCATCGTGATGGAGCCGAATGGATTATCCGTTCCGGTGATGACTGAAGAGAAGTCCGGCTGTACATAGGTCTTGTCTTCCTGTCCGGTAATAAAATACATATTTAAGTTTGCCACGCAGGTAAGTAAGCCTGTCATTTCGTCATAAGAAGCGGTGATCCCGACAATCTTCGTACGGTTTGTTTGCAGTGCCACGGTCTTCACATAGCGCTTCAGGGCCTCGTAGCTTGAAACAAACTGCATGGAAACCGGATTCCGGTAGAGTCCAAGCTGTATCGTTTCTCCCGTATCGACCGGTTCTGCCTCTTCGGATTCCTGTGTATAAAGCTCGAAGTCCACCGGTTCTGTTTCATCCATAGTAAGCGTGGTTACAATCATCGGAGATAATAATTCCTCCGTTAATGTCAATACAATAGCATCCTCTTCCTTTAACTCCACAGGAAACATCTGCAAAATACTGTCCATCTCGGTTGCCATTTCCTGAGTCTTAGACACATAAGTGTCCTTGTTATCCATCTTGCTTTGCAGATCTGCAATTTCTATTTCCAGAGAACGGCTCTCTGCCTTTAAGGCATCCACCTTTTCCATAGCCGGCTGATAAACCCACAGGAATGCACAGAGGAAAGCGAGGACTCCCAAAAATCCAATGATTAAATAAATATCTCTCTTTGATACCTTCATCGTTCTTCTCCTTTACTCTGCTTTCGCCACTTCGTGGTTTTCTGTATCTTCCAGATTCTGCTGCATCGCTTCTTCATCGGTCATCTCATCCTCCGGAGCTTCGTCCATATCCCGGTAGGATCCGACAATTGTAAAGTTATAGGAAAGCACGGTATCCTCGCCATCCACATCTGCGGTAATCGAAGATACCGACACCGTATCGGGAAGGAGGGAATCAAAGGTACGGAACTGTTCAATCATCGATGCTGCCTCCGTCTTCGAAGATACCGACATGTTGATCGTTACCGTCTCCGCGTCACTGGTAAAGGAAGTGATTACTCCGTTACTTGGCATCTTACGTTCCAGTTCTTCCATAAATTCATATAAGTCATCGTTCCGGTTACGGGTTGCATCATGCATGGCCGTCAACCGGTCGTAAGCTGTTTTGGTACTTACATAATTATCATAAATCGGCTTGATTTCCTGTAAACCTGCCATCTGCTCCTGCAGTGCCCGGTTCTCTGCCTTTGCCGCGACATAGGTAATGGCAGAAGCTACACTCAGAATCACAGCACCCAATATGCCGAATACAAAGACCGCAGCAGCAATCAGAATTCCGTTCACCTTGCCCTTACTCTTCGTATCTCCGGTCTTACCGCCTTTGCCCTTTTCATTATCGGCTTTAAAGCCAAGTGGAGCCGCTGTGGCACCCACACAGGCAACATATTCACCGAAGAACTTACCTTCAAAGCTCTTTTCCAGATTCCAGCCCTCCGCCTGACGTAAAATCTCGATCGGATAGTCCAGCTGCTGGGCCAAAAGCTTATGAATACCTTTCACATTAGAGCCAAGACCGGTTAACAGAATCTTTTCAATCGGTGTATTGGCATTATGGGAAACATAGTAATCCACAACACGGGAAACCGCACCAACCAGTGGAACCAGTACATCTGTCATGGATTCGCAGAATTCCTGTTCCTTGGACTTTTCTTCTTCACTGCCCTCAGTCTCTTCGGAACCATCGTTCAGCACCACAAAGGGCTTCTTGGACAAAAGCTCCATCGCCTGTTCCGGCGTCTCAATCCGGTTCTTTAAAGGAAGGTTATAGGTCAGTTCCAACGCTTCCTGCACACCGTAGGAAACGCTTCGAATAAAGGAAATGACCGACTGATTCACAACCAGTACCATAGTTGCACCCTCTTCGATCTTTACGATCATCTGGGCTTTCTGTGCACAGTCATCCTTTACGACCTGATAAATACTGTTTCCGGCATAGTCAAGAGCCGCCAGCTCTAATTTCAAGGCTTTCGCCAAGGCATGATAACCGTCTAAAAGAGCCTGCGGCGCTGCCAGAACCAGAAGCTTATACTGCTGCCCGGACTTCGGATTTCCGGTAACACCAAGCATGCTGTACGCAAGCTGATACTGGCTTAAGTCCACCGGGAAATAATCGGATGCATTCGCATTAACAACATCCATAATCCTGTTTTCCTTGACAAAGGGAATGGTAACCTCACGGCTGGCGATCTTCGTAGAAGTCAGGGTAAATACCACCTGCTTCGATTTCATCTTATACTCGGCAAGAGCTTCCCTTAAATCCGCCACAAAGGTTTCATTTAAATTCAAAATACCGTCATTAATCATTCCCTCCGGAGTCGGCAGGGAAAAATACCCATATACCTTATGGGTTTTTGATTTATAATCAACCTCACATATTCTTGTCAGTGAATAACCGATTTCTATACTGATTACTTTACCAGCCACGAATCGTTTCCTGCTACTAAAAACATATACAAATGTGTATATGCTAGATGATTCGCTACAATCTCACGATTTGTAGTTACTGCTTCAACGTGTATGCTTTGGCGATTGTAAACAATACGCTACTCACAAGTTCTTGTACACTCCACAGTCGTAAATTCCCGACTAAGCCATCGGTACATACCTATAAATTCTTTTTTATTGATTAGATATAGGTTTTCATCTAAATAGCTTTTCCTTTCTTAATATTTTTCTTTTTGCTACTTGGTTTTTGTAGACTTCTACCATTACTCAATCATTACCATCAAGGTTCTACCCTATAGTTAACAAGACTATTTCAACTTGTACTGGCTTATCTTTCCTATGATTTCAGCGGTTTTAAGTTACCAACTAATACTCTGGTTTTTGAGCATCTTTGAGTACATTGACTCACATTTAATCATGTTTTTAGTTACTTATATTTTCTCCTTTGTCCCGAAAAAATGATGTTATATATAAGAAACCTGCCGGGATTACCAAGCAGGTAAAATATTCGATCTTAAGTTTAAAAACCCAGCAGTCCAAGATACCACTGGATCATGGTATTCCCCCACAAAACTGCGAGGAGAACTCCTAATGAAAGGTAAGGGCCCATTGCCAGAACCCGGTCTGCACCAAACGCTTTCATCCGGATAACATGAATCACAGATCCTAAGATGCATCCCAAAAAGAATGCCAGCAGGACCAGTTTCCAGCCAAGCAACAGTCCGCAGACCGCCATCAGCTTCACATCGCCTCCACCGATTGCTCTTCCTTTGGAGGCATAATACAGAATAGCGAGCACAACGCTCACACTTAAGAATCCAATCGCGTAATCCAGTACGTGGCTAAAGTCTGTTGCTACGCGGATGATTCCGAGAATAAGAATAAAAATGTTGATTCCAAGAGGAATCTCAAAGGTTCTGAAATCAATCACACTGATTACCAGAAGTGCAGAAACCAGCAGACAATACAATACAGAAGTAATTGTCATTCCATGAATCCACACGATCATTACATAAAGAATGCCGTTCGCTGCTTCAATCAGCGGATACTGTATGGAAAGCTTCGCATGGCATTTCCGGCATCTGCCCCGCAGAAACAGATAACTGAATACCGGAAACATGTCATACCACTTGAGCTGATAACCACAGGACATGCAGTGTGACCGTGTCTTCACGATATCTTCATGCTTCGGTATGCGGTAAATACAGACATTTAAAAAGCTGCCAATTACGATTCCGAAAAGAAATATGAGAATGTAAAAAAGTATTTCTGGGAGCATAGGGGATATCCTTGTCAATAAATGTTGATGGTGTTAAATCTTCTCAATTTTACAATTCTCCTGCGGCATATGCCGCAGGAGTTTCTTGTACTTCCATCCATTTGATCACAGAATCGCACGCTCTCGCTTCATAAAGGTCGTAGGGTACACGAGCGATCAAGGGATCGTCGAAACCGACGACCTTAAGGCTCTGCTGTGACGAGAGGGGAAGGGGGTGTTTTATTTGACTCTTTATTGCATAGCTGTAGCGAATTCATCCGGTGAAGGAACGGCATTATTCAGCTTTGAACTATACGTAAATTTAATATTTCCATCTGCCTGAACTTTTCCAGTGATAATATATGTATCCCATTTGGTTTTGCTCTTGCACTTAATAGATGTAAGATCGGTAATTGCCGCCTGAGTTAATGCAGATGACGCAGCCCCATTAGTATCTGTTGTCAATGTTGCTCCATCCTTATTTACAGTAATTACGATTTCATCATCTTTTGCAAATGCTTTGGTTGAGCCTTCACCTGCATTCGGATCAGCAGCCCATACCTGAAGTGCAGTTACCATAGATGTCGCATTAGTAGTATCTGTTGAATTTCTGGATCTCTCAACGTACTTTAAGTACTGGGGAGCAAGAACTACAACGAGTACTGCCATAATGGCAATAACGATGATTAACTCAACAAGCGAAAAACCTTTGTCATTCATTTTTTCCTTCTTCATAAAAAATTCTCCTTTGGTTGTTATTTTTTTATCTAAAAAATGGCTGTCCCTACGATGCAGTCATTTTTTATTCAATTTGTATATTTTATCGGCAC
>Ga0129315_1000726_pt1 | contig 21083 bp, 16 predicted proteins | sample Cm827metagenome_FD_94432 | JGI IMG/M metagenome (GOLD analysis project Ga0129315, IMG submission 94432) | Eastern black-and-white colobus group fecal microbial communities from Wisconsin, USA - Cm827 metagenome | ecosystem: Host-associated > Mammals > Digestive system > Large intestine > Fecal...
ATCTTCCATGTTAACAAATTCAAGGATATTACGCTCATTTTGTTCTTTTACCAACATTTTTATCACCCTATTTAATTATATCAAAAAAGGCCGCCTCTCGGCGACCTTTTTCGACAGTCTGAGCCTGCCGCTTGATGCGACAGGCTTTTGTTGTATGCTCTTATTTACCGGGGAAGAACGGCCATACCATAGGAATTACAATCAAGGAAACTACGAAAGCTACCAGAACCAAGCCAGTACCAGCTTTTACATAGTCCATGAATTTGTATCCGCCAGGGCCTAATACCAAGGTATTCGGAGGAGTACCAACAGGAGTTGCAAATGCGCAGGAAGCAGCAACGGCAATAGCCATCAGAACTGCCTTCGGGTCAGCGCCCAGTTGTTTGGAAATTGCAATACCAATCGGGCACAGCAAAGCTGCGGATGCAGTGTTGGACATAAATTGAGTCAAACCGCAGGACAGAATGAACAGTACACCGGTTACTACAAGCGGAGACGGAGAGCCGCCCATCAGGCCAACAGTCCATTCAGCGATAAGTTTGCCAGCGCCGGTTTTATCCATAGCGGAGGATACAGGCATCATGCCTGCGAACAGGAAAATGGTTACCCAGTCGATGGAAGCATAAGCTTGTTTTTCAGTCAGGCAGCCGGTCAGTACGCAGATGAGTGCGCCGATAACAGCAGCCATTTCCAAGGTAATACCTTTAATACCAAGAGCCATTACCAGTACAACTGCAACCAGAATAACGCCGGAAATGATCATCTTGTTTTTAGAGGTTTCGTTTGCTTCGATTTCTTGCTCAATCTCTTGGTCAGCATCTAATTGTTTGTTCGGCAGCAAATATTTACCTACAAACATCATGTAGAGCATACCGGCTACGGAAACAGGAATACCAATCCAAGCGAATTCAAAGAAGCCAAAGGGAGGCAGACCAGCAGCAGTCATAGCGCCGGTTGCGATAATGTTAGGCGGAGTACCAACCATGGTGATGATACCGCCCCAACCGCAGGCAAATGCCAAAGGCATCAGCTGACGGGAAGCCGGGATTTTTGCAGAAGCGCAAATACCCAAAGCAACAGGCAGCAGGCAGGCTGCAGTACCGGTGTTGGACAATACTGCGGACAGCAGAGTACCAACGGTCATCAGACCAAACATCAAGCTGTTTTCACCGGTACCAACCATTTTAACAACGGTGTTACCAATTGCTTGAGCCAAGCCGGTGTAGAACATTGCTGCACCAACTACGAACATGCCAGCGAACAAAACTACGGTAGAGTTAGACAAACCACTAAATACTTGTTTAGTAGGAATCAAGCCTAACAGACCGCAGGCAATGGCGCCAGCAGTAGCAGTAACTGCGAGGGGAATAAGTTCGGTTACGAATAATAACGCAATTACAGCCAACAGAATTAAACATTTAATTGCTGGGGACATTTAAAGTTCCTCCTTTAAAAAATATTTATATATAATGTCCTAACGGACACCATATATCGAAAGTTTTATTAACTTTTCAAAGTGCATAATTTACTTTTAAAAATTAAATAACTTACTAAAAAATTAACTGCAATAATCATAGCAGTCTTTCAGCAAAACTTCTGTTGCTTAAGCAACAGAAAATAAGCGTCGCACCCAAAAGCACGACGCTTATTTTACTTTTTTTAGTTTTTTAATTATTATCTTGCATATTTTTCAGCATACTACTTATTTGCCGGGGAAGAACGGCCATACCATAGGAATTACTACCAAGGACACAACAAAGCATACCAAAACTAAACCAGTACCGGCTTTGACATAATCCATAAATTTATAGTTGCCGGGTCCAAGCACCAAGGTATTAGGCGGCGTGCCGACAGGAGTTGCAAATGCGCAGGAAGCAGCAACGGCAATAGCCATCAAAACTGCCTTCGGGTCAGCGCCCAGCTGCTTAGAAATTGCAATGCCAATCGGGCACAGCAAAGCTGCAGATGCAGTGTTAGACATAAACTGAGTTAAAATGCAGCTTAAAGCAAACAGCACGGCAGTTACTACCATAGGAGAGGGAGTGCCGCCCATCAGGCCAACAGTCCATTCAGCAATAAGCTTACCGGCTCCGGTTTTGTCCATAGCGGTAGAAACAGGCATCATACCGGCAAACAGGAAAATTGTTACCCAATCGATAGAAGCATAAGCTTGTTTCTCGGTTAGACAGCCGGTCAGTACGCATACCAAAGCGCCAATAATGGCTGCCATTTCCAAGGTTACTCCTTTAATGCCAAGAGCCATAACAACAACTACGGCAACCAAAATAATACCGGAAATAATCTGCTTTTTGGAATCATGGCTGGAAGCTTCAATTTCCTGTTCAATTTCCTGATCAGCACTCAACTCTGCTTTAGGCAGTAAATGTTTGCCAATAAACATCATGTACAGCATACCGGCTACGGAAACAGGAATACCAATCCAAGCAAATTCAAAGAAACCAAAGGTCGGCAGGCCAGCTGCGCTCAAAGCGCCGGTGGCAATAATGTTAGGCGGAGTGCCAACCATAGTGATAATACCGCCCCAACCGCAGGCAAATGCCAAAGGCATCAGCTGACGGGAAGCAGGAATCTTTGCAGATGCGCAGATACCCAAAGCCACGGGCAAAAGGCAGGCAGCAGTACCAGTGTTAGATAAAACAGATGAAAGCAGTGTGCCAACCATCATCAGGCCGAACATCAAGCTATTTTCACCGGTACCAACCATTTTGACAACCTTGTTGCCAATTTCTTGCGCTAAACCAGTGTAGAACATAGCAGCGCCAACAACGAACATACCGGCAAAAAGCACTACGGTAGAATTTGACAGGCCGCTAAATACCTGTTTAGCAGGAATCAGGCCCAACAAACCGCAAGCTACAGCACCGGCAGTAGCAGTAATTGCCAAAGGAATAAGTTCAGTTACGAAAAATAACGCAACTACTGCCAAAAGAATTAAACACTTAATTGCAGGGGACATAAAAGCTCCTCCTTTAAAAATATTTCGGATAATACACGGTTAAGCTTTACTTTTAACCAATATTTTCCGTTGACTATATACTAGCATAATAATTTGGGAGCTTTTGTGTCTGCCGCAACAGCATCGGCACATATATCAGAAAATTACATAAACTTTATTTACACAAATTCTTGCATTATTTTCCATTTTTATTATTAAACTTTTTTAACTTATTTTAATTTTTCACCATGCTCATCTATAAAAAGCTCAAAGGTATTTTTTTCAAAGCCAATCAAACCATCTTCGCGCATTCGCGCCAACTCTCTGGTCAAAGCACTGCGGTCGGCATCAAGATAATTAGCCAAATCCGTACGGTTAAAGGGAATGGTAAATTTTCTGCTGCCGCTGTAACGCGCTTCCTGTTCAAAATATGCTAATATCTTGCCGCGTAGAGTTTTTTTGCACAAAATCTCTGTTTTTTCGATCAGCCTTGTATTATTATCAGCCAAAACAGAAACAATATTGCACATTAAACGTCTGCTCGCTTCGCTGCTGCCGGTGTCAGACAACATACGTCCTAATGGCAGCATCAATACCTCGCTGTCGCTGGCGACAAAATAGCTTACTACACTGCGGTCTCCCAGCCTGCCCAAAAAATTTTCGGCAAATACGGAACCGGCACCCAAATTGGCAATAATGGATTTCTCTCCCCAAATATCTTCTTTAATCATCTGTACTGTTCCGTCCAGCACTACGCACAAGCTTTCCACGCAGTCACCGGCCAAATAAATATAATCTGCTTTAGGAAAATGCTTGATTAAGCCATGAAATTTTTGCAGAACCTCGTTAATCTCGTCCCGCCCCAATCCATTAAATAAGGGGATTTCCCAATAATTTGTCGAATAAATTTTGGCTGCCATTGCCACCATCACCTTTACCTTTTCTTGATATAATTTTATTATGCCAAAAGGAAAGTTGACTGTAAACCTTTTGTAATTAAAATAAGTATTATGTAAGTTTCTTCCATAGGCAGGGTTATATTTTATCAACAAATAATTTATTTATCATTCAAGCACGATAAATATACTAAGCAAATATTTTTATATTATTAATCTTATAATTTTGAAAAACATTATGTAAATAAAGAAAGCGTCGCAGTCTTGAAAAATGTTGCTTTTGCAACGGCCAAAAGTATTTTTCCAGCATAAAATGTAAATAAAGCAAACGTAAGACATTTGCTTACAGCATTAGGTTTAAAGCCTACCTTTTACTAACAGGCGCATTAAGAGGAAGATGTGCCTGTTTTTTTATTTTTCCAAACAAAAGCCGACCTGCCGGGAACTATTTTTATCCCTAACAGGTCGGCTGTTTTATTGATTTTTATTTAAAAAGATTTTTAATTTTGTTCAGAAAACTTTTTTCTTCCGGGTTGATATTATCCTTGCTGATCGCTTCAAAGGCACGCAAAGCATCCTTTTGCTTATCGTTAAGTTTAGTAGGAACTACCACCTTAATACGCACCAGCTGATCACCGCGCATACCGCCGCGCAAGCTGGGAATCCCCTTGCCTTTTAAACGCATCACCTTGCCCGGCTGCGTACCTTCGGGAACCTTCATAGTTACCTGTCCGTCCAAGGTAGGAATTTTCACCTCGGCGCCCAAGGTTGCCTGCACAATATTGATTGGCACCTCGCAGATAACCGTTGTGCCGTCGCGGTCAAAGAATTTATGCTGCTTTACGTACAAATATACGTACAAATCGCCGCTGGGGCCGCCCTTAGTGCCCGCTTCGCCCTCGCCTGCTACGCGCAGTCTGGAGCCGTTATCGACGCCTGCGGGAACCTTTACCTTCAAATGCTTATTTTTCTTTTTGGTACCCTTGCCACGGCATTCCTTACAAGGCTCGGAAACAATTTTGCCCTCGCCATGACATTTAGAGCAAGGACGCTCGTTGACCATTTGGCCAAACATAGTATTTTGCGTGAAACGAACGTAACCGCTGCCATGACATTCGGGACAGGTTTCTATCTTGGAGCCGGGTTCTGCGCCGGTTCCGTGGCAATGGTCGCATGTTTCATCACGATAAAGATTGATTTCTTTTTCTACGCCGAAAGCGGCTTCTTCAAAGCTGATTTCCAAATCGAAACGCAAATCTGCCCCGCGCCGGGGACCAGCGTTACTTGCACGTCCGCCGCGACCGCCCTGCCCGCCGAAAAACATATCAAAGATATCATCCATACCGCTGCCGCTGAAACCGCCAAAGCCGCCGAAAGGATTACCTCCGGCACCGCCGCCTTGCTGCGCCTGCTCAAAAGCATCATGGCCAAGCTGGTCGTATTGAGAACGCTTGGTTTCGTCGGACAGTACGCTGTAAGCTTCGTTGATTTCTTTAAATTTTTCTTCAGCCTCCGCGTTGCCTTTATTACGGTCGGGATGATATTTCAGGGCCAGTTTACGGTATGCTTTTTTCAATTCGTCCGCAGTGGCATTTTTTTGCACACCAAGGACTTCATAGTAATCTCGTTTAGCCATAATCTTGGCCTCCAATTATATATTAAGTTAGTGCCCAACAAAAAGTTGGGCACTATGTTTTCCATAGACCGACTATAATACGCCATCTATTTCGTTGCGGCTCCTAAGAGTACGAAGCTGTACGCCGTCGTCACCGCGTCTCATATCTGACGCCCTCTAGTCGGTCTCAAAAATTACTATTGATTTATAAATTATTTTTTATCATCTACTACTTCGGCGTCTACTACATCATCGTCAGCCTTTTTAGTTTCCTGCGCACCTTGAGCGCCCTCTGCACCCTTTTGCGCTTCGGTTTCTTTGTAAAGCTCTGCGCTCAATTCGTACAGCGGTTTAGTCAAAGATTCAATGTCAGCCTTAATCTTATCCAAATCGTCGCCTTTGACGGATTCTTTCAAAGTATCAACAGCTGCTTTAACCTTAGCAATCATATCGTCCTTGCCTTTACCTTCCATGTCCTTCATGGTTTTTTCGGCTTGGTAAATCAAATTGTCTGCTTGGTTTTTAACTTCAACGCCTTCCTTGCGTTTTTTATCTGCTTCGGCGTTAGCTTCTGCTTCTTTAACCATTCTTTCTACTTCGTCCTTGTCCAAAGTGCCGGAGGAAGTAATGGTAATTTTTTGTTCCTTGCCGGTACCCAAATCTTTAGCGCTTACGTTTACGATACCGTTGGCATCAATATCAAAAGCAACTTCGATTTTAGGTACTCCACGGGGAGCAGCCGGAATGCCAGACAGCTCGAAGCGGCCAAGAGTTTTGTTATCGGCAGCCATTTCGCGCTCGCCTTGCAGAACGTGAATATCAACTGAAGGCTGATTATCCGCAGCGGTGGAGAATACTTGCTTTTTAGAAGTAGGAATTGTAGTGTTGCGGTCGATAATTTTAGTGAATACGCCGCCCAAGGTTTCAATACCCAAAGACAACGGAGTTACGTCCAAGAGCAGTACGCTGCCGGTACCTTCTTCACCGGACAGAACGCCGGCCTGAATAGCAGCGCCAACTGCTACGCATTCGTCAGGATTTACGCCTTTGTACGGCTCTTTGCCCATGAATTTTTTAATGGCAGCCTGTACGGCAGGAATGCGGGAAGAACCGCCAACCATAACAATTTTGCTGATTTCGCCTGCGGAAAGGCCGGCATCGCTCATAGCCTGACGAACAGGTCTCATGGTGCGTTCTACCAAATCGGCAGTCATAGCTTCAAATTTAGCGCGGGTTAAATCCATATCCAAATGTTTCGGGCCGTCAGCGCCTGCGGTAATAAAGGGCAGGTTGATATTGGTGCTCATAACGCCGGACAGCTCAATTTTTGCTTTTTCAGCAGCTTCACGCAGACGCTGCATAGCCATGCGGTCGTTGGACAAATCAATGCCTTCAGCTTTTTTGAATTCGTCAACCATCCAGTCCATGATTTTTTTATCAAAATCATCGCCGCCCAGATGAGTATCGCCGTTAGTTGCTTTAACCTCGAATACACCGTCGCCTACATCCAAAATGGATACGTCGAAGGTGCCGCCGCCAAGGTCATAAACCATAATGGTGTGGTCGTCGGTTTTATCAATGCCGTAAGCCAAAGAAGCGGCGGTAGGCTCGTTGATAATACGCAGAACTTCGAGACCGGCAATTTTGCCTGCGTCTTTAGTTGCCTGACGTTGGCTGTCGTTGAAGTATGCCGGAACAGTGATAACTGCTTGAGTTACTTTCTCGCCCAAATAAGCTTCTGCGTCGGCTTTCAGTTTTTGCAAAATCATTGCAGAAATTTCTTCCGGAGAATATTTTTTATCGTCAATGGTTACGCGATAGCTACCTTCGCCCATGTGACGTTTAATGGAGCTGATGGTTCTGTCAGGATTGGAAACAGCCTGACGTTTTGCCAGCTGACCAACCAGACGCTCGCCGTTTTTAGCAAAGCCAACTACGGACGGAGTCAGACGAGAACCTTCCTGGTTAGTAATAACAGTCGGTTCGCCGCCTTCCATAACAGCAACAACAGAGTTAGTAGTACCTAAGTCAATACCAATTACTTTAGACATTTTGTTTTCCTCCTATATTCGATTGATTATTAAGCACTATCTAATTCGCAATTTCTCGTCGGCGTACCTCCAGTACGACTCCTCGGCTTTGCTCGTATCTAACACTTTCTAATCAATCTTGTTCGCAAAATATTATTTAATATATTTTTTATTAAAAGAGCTTGGGCAACTGCAATTATTCGTTGCTGTTCACTCTAACCTTACTGTGGCGGATTACTCTATCGCCCAATTTATAGCCTTTTTCTAAAACCAAATCAATAATTTCATCCTCAATTTCGGGATTGTGTCCACGCATTACGGCTTCGTGAAATTGAGGGTCAAATTTTTGATCCTGCGCCGGAATTTCTTCTACCTTTAAGGCTGTAAAGGTATCTTCAAATTGACGGCGGATTTTCTGCATACCGGTAATAACGCCCTCCATATCGGTGGCTTTGGCTGCGCTGGTTTCGGCGCGCTCAAAATTATCCAGTACCTTCAAAAATTTACCAACTACGCCGGCGGTAATAAAGCCGGAAAGCTGTTCCTTTTCCATATTTGTGCGGCGGCGGAAGTTTTCAAAATCAGCCTGCAAACGCAAAAGACGGTTTGTCAATTCTTCAATTTTTGCATCCCGTGGGTCAGGCTCTGCTTCCTTAACTGTTTCTTCGGCAGCTTCGGAATTTTCTTCGGCAGCCTGCGCTGCTTCAGCTTCCTGCTTTACTTCGCAATTTTCCGCAGCCTGTGCTTCTTCCTGCTGCATAGTTTCTTTTACATCATTCTCTTGCAAAGCGCTTCCTCCTTTTTTACTTATTATCATTTTCATGCTCAAACATGGTTTGCAAATATTTATGTAGATAATCCATAACGGAAATTACCTTGCCGTACTCCATTCTCGTCGGTCCCAGCACCGCCATTGTTCCTACAATCTGACCGTTTAAACGATAGGTTGCCTGAACCATGCTGCAATCCTGAATACCGGAGAATTTATTTTCACTGCCAATAGTTATCTTCAAGCCGCTGTCTTCGCCGGATTTAAGCAAATCGCGCACTACGCGCTCCTCCTCTAAAATTCCCAACAGACTGCGCACGCGCTCCACATCGCGGAATTCCGGCTGATTCAAAAGCTGCTTGGTGCCGCCTAAGAAAACCTTTTGCTCCATGTGCTTATTACGCAGGCGCCTGATGGAGCGCACTAAGGAAGTGAAAAGAATTTTATCTTCGGCAATATTGCTGTGTACAGCCTGCAACAAATCCTCGCCGATTGAGGAAAGCTCTCTGCCTTCTAAGAGACGGCTGACTTTGCCTGCCAAATAATCCAGCTCTTCCATGCGCATGCCTAAAGGAATTTCGATAACGCAGTTGTCTACGCTGCCGTCATCCGTGATGATACACAAAATAGCGTGGCGTTCATCTAAAGGCAGAAACTTCATATAACAAAAGCGCGCGTCGGCATCGCGGTTGGCTAAAACCAAAGAAACATTCTGCGTCATACGCGAAAGAATTTTAGCCGTGGATTGAAAAATTTCATCCAGGCTTCTGCGCCTTTCGTTAAACCAGCCGTTGATTAAAGCTCGTTCATTATCCGTCAAGCTTCCCGGCTCAACCAGCGAATCCACATACAAACGATAAGCCTGCGCCGAAGGAATGCGTCCTGCCGAAGTATGCGGCTGCTCCAAATAACCTAACAGCTCCAAATCGCTCATCTCGTTGCGGATGGTCGCAGGACTGATACCCAAATCATATTTGCGGGCTATGGTTCTGGAGCCAACAGGCTCAGCAGTTGAAATATAATCCTCAATTATGAGTTGGAGAATTTTTTTCTTTCTATCGTTTAGCATATTCCCACCTCATTTAGTTGTTAGCACTCATTTTATCAGAGTGCTAACACCTTGGTATAAGAATAGCACTACCTAAATTGATTGTCAACTAATTTTTTGTAAAATATTATTCTGTCACAAAGATTTCAAAGACTTGGTTGCCCACAGCCATGCCCCGCTCCGTCAAACACAGCCGCTGCTGCTGCGCATCATAAACAACTAAATCTTTTTCGATAAAAGGATGCAAGTCCTGCGCAAATTTTTGCCACACATCCACAGCAAAGCGTTCTTTGGCTTCCGCCAAATTTACGCCGCAGGCTTGGCGCAAGCCCATAAACATAAATTCCTCCAGCCGCATATTTTTGCTTAACGCTTCTATATTATATAAAGCGCTGTGCTGCCAATTTTCTGCCTGTAATTTGGCGGCTGCGGCAATATATTCCTGTATACCGCTGGCAGCAGTACGCCGACAGCTGCCGTCAAAGCCACAGGCCGCAGCGCCGAAGCCCAAATACGGCTCGTAACGCCAATAAACAGCATTGTGACGAGAATATTGCCCGTTCTTAGCGTAATTAGAAATTTCATAACGCGCAAACCCTTGTTCTTTTAAAACCGACTGCACCAGCTCGTACATATCCGCTGCAATATCTTCATCCGGCAGCGATATTTTGCCAGCCTCAGCCAAAGCCGCTAAAGGAGTTCCTGCTTCTAAAATCAAACCGTAAACGGAAATATGCTCAATGCCTGTATTGGTAAGCCTGAGCAGCGTATTTTGCAGGCTGTCCAGAGTTTGCAGAGGCAGGCCGTAAATTAAATCACAGCTGATGCGCGCAAAGCCCGCAGCCTTTGCCAGCTCCACCGCCTCCAGCGCCTTCTGCGCGTTATGAATACGTCCGATAGCGTGCAGCTCGTTATCATTAAGGCTTTGCACGCCAAAGCTAATCCTGTCAAAGCCTAAAGATTTTAACGCTTGTAATTTTGCTAAATCTGCCGTGCCGGGATTTACTTCGATAGCAGCCTCTAAAGGCCGCTGCCAGAAATTATATTTTTTTAAAGCGTTCACAATTTGCGCAATGCAAACCGTAGGCAAAACGCTGGGCGTGCCGCCGCCAAAATATATTGTCGCGTTAGCGTTAACTTTGCTTGCTTCATCGCTACGCGCAGCAATTTCGCGGCACAAAGCGCGGGTATACGCTGCCATATCATCTGCGCCGAAACCGGCGTAAGACGCAAAATCACAGTACAAGCATTTCTGCCGACAAAAGGGTATGTGAATATAAATCGCCTGATATTGCTCATAAGCTTTTTTATCTCGCTGCATAAAAATGTCCTCTTGGTAATCCTCTTGTGCTTACAGCGCAGTACCCTTCTTGGGAAGAAACAGCTTTTCCATATTTACCTTTTCCAGCTGCAGCAGCGCCAGCTTTTTTTGAATACCGCCGCCGTATCCGGTCAAGCTGCCGCCGGTGCCGACAACTCTGTGACAGGGAATAATCAACGAAATTGGGTTAGAGCCTACTGCGCCGCCCACTGCCTGCGCCGACATTTTAGCCAGTCCACGCTTTTCGGCAATTTCCTTGGCAATTTCGCCGTAGGTTGTAGTTTTTCCATAAGGAATACGCATAAGTATTTGTAAAACCTCCGTGCGGAACGGCGAACAGTCCAAAGCCACAGCAGGCGTAAAGCCAGGCTTGCGGCCTGCAAAATAATCGTCCAGCCATTTCTTTGTCTCAACAAAAATTGGCAGCTCCTTTTCCTGACAATTGGGCAGCAAGATATTGCGGTCATGCTTTTGTCCGTCGAACCAAAGTCCAATAAGCGCGTTGCCGTCGGACGCCAGCGTTATTTCTCCCAAAGGAGAGGTGTAATGGGTTATATACTGCATAATTTTTCCTCCTTTATATTTTTAAAGAAAAAGACTTCACCCTTTTGCAGAGTGAAGTCTAAATAATTTTTACTCAACAGTGACACTCTTAGCCAGGTTACGCGGTTTATCAACATCACAGCCGCGGGTAAGAGCTGCATAATATGCAAGCAGCTGCAAGGGCAGCACTGCCAGCAGAGGAGCTAAATATTTATCAGTCTTAGGAATATAAATTACGTGGTCGGCATATTTTGCCAAAGAAGTGTCTCCTTCAAAGCCAATAGCAATGACCACTGCTTCGCGAGCTTTTACTTCCTGCAAATTGCTGACTGTTTTATCATAAACATCCATTTGAGTAGCCAGCACAATTACAGGCACGCCGGAAACAATCAAAGCCAAAGTGCCGTGCTTCAGTTCACCGGCAGCATAAGCCTCGGCATGGATATAAGAAATTTCTTTCAGCTTCAACGCGCCTTCTAAAGCCACCGCGTAATCCAAGCTGCGTCCCAAGAAGAAGGCGTCCTCGCAGGAGCCGTATTCGCGGGCGAAAACCTTAATTTGGTCCACGTTTTCCAGCATTTGATGAATCTGCTCCGGCACAAAGGTTAAGCCATGAGCCAATTCCTTAGCTTTTGCTTCCGCCAAGGAGCCGCGCAGTCTGCCAATATAAACTGCCAGCATCAGCATAGCCAACAGCTGAGTGGTGTAAGCTTTAGTGGAGGCTACGGCAATTTCCGGACCTGCGTAGGTGTAAACAACTTGGTCTGCTTCGCGGGCAATGGAACTGCCTACAACATTGGTAACTGCCAAAGTACGGGAGCCAAGACGTTTTGCCTCGCGCAGCGCTGCCAAAGTATCGGAGGTTTCGCCGCTCTGACTGATAACGATAGTCAAGCTGCTGCCGTCAACCAAAGGATCGCGATAACGGAATTCGCTGGCAATATCCACTTCAACCGGCACACGCGCCAGCTGCTCCAAATAATATTTGCCGACAATGCCTGCATGATAAGCAGTACCGCAGGCAACGATGAAAATTTTGTTAATGCCGCTCATTTCCTCGGACGTCCAATTCAGCTCATGGAAGTTGACGGCTTCTTGTTCAGCGTCCAAGCGCCCGGTCATGGTATCACGCATGGCTTTAGGCTGTTCGTAAATTTCCTTCAGCATAAAATGTTCAAAGCCGCCCTTTTCAGCTGCTTCGGCATTCCAATTTACTTCAAAAACCTTTTTGCTGATCGGCATACCGTTAATATCCTGCACCCAAACGCCATCAGCAGTTACGGTAGCTATTTCGCCGTCGCTCATAATAAAGGTACGGCGGGTATGGTTAATAATAGCCGGAATATCGGAAGCGATAAAATTTTCGCCTTCACCCAAACCAATTACCAGCGGGTTATCTTTTTTAGTACAGATAATCTTATCAGGATCAGCTTGGCACATAAATACTAAGCTATAAGAACCTTTGATTAAATGCAGCACCTTTTTAACGGTTTCTTCAAAATCGCCGGTATATTGATCTGCCATCAAATGAGCCACTACTTCCGTATCTGTTTCGGAAACAAAAGCATGACCTTTGGCAATCAATTCTTCTTTTAATTTTAAATAGTTTTCAATAATACCGTTATGAACAACAACAAATTTGCCGCTGCTGTCGGTGTGGGGATGAGCATTTCTGTCCGACGGACGGCCATGAGTTGCCCAACGAGTATGCCCAATACCCATAGTGCCCTCGGGCATACTGCCTGCCAGCTTCTGCCGCAGCGCGTCTAAGCGTCCTACGGATTTTTCCACACGAATAGCGCCTTTTTCCATAACGGCGATGCCGGCAGAATCGTAGCCGCGATACTCCAATTTGCTCATGCCGTCCAACAAAAAGGGCGCAGCCTGCTTACTGCCAATGTAACCTACGATACCACACATTTGAGTATCCTCCTTAAAAATATTTGCTATTCTGCTGCGGGAATTTTATCTCCGCCGTTACCGACGGGCTTTGTATCCAGCTTGCGGCCTGCAGCCGGCCGTGAGGCATCCGCTGACTTATCGATAACCTCATTCCTCGTCTGCCGCTTGCGCGGCACCTGCGCTCTGTCGCTTATCTGCCAAAGGCATACAATATGCCGCGCAGGCAGCAATTCCCACGCGGCACACCTTTGTGACTATATTTATTTTACAATATTATAGTAATTTGGTCAAGAAAACGTAGGTGAATTAATTATGGCGTGACTGCGTTACGCCAGCTCCGCTACAACAACCTCGCCAATGGCGCTGGCAATTTGCTCCAAGCGCTCTTGGTTGGGACCCTCTGCCATAACGCGAATCAAAGGCTCGGTGCCGCTGGCGCGTACCAAAATTTGGCCGTTGTCGCCCAGCTCATCCTGATATTTCTTGATAACCTCTTGGATAGCAGCTCTTTCCTGCCAGCCATTTTTATCCTTCACGCGCACGTTCAGCAGCACTTGGGGATATTTGGTCATCACAGCGCCCAGCTCGGACAGGGGCTTGTTATTTTTCACCATGGCACACAAAAGCTGTACGGCAGTTAAAATACCGTCGCCAGTCTTAGCAAACTCGGAGAAAATAATGTGGCCGGATTGCTCGCCACCGATGGAATAATTGTGCTTGAGCATTTCTTCCAAAACATAACGGTCGCCTACGGCAGTTTTGCAGGTTTTGCCGCCGTGAGTTTTCATTGCCTGATGCAGACCCACGTTGCTCATTACGGTTACTACCAACATATTGTCCTGCAATTTTTTGCGCTTCATCAGCTCCAAAGCGCAGATAAGCATAATTTGGTCGCCGTCCAAAGTATCGCCGTTTTCATCTACAGCCAGACAACGGTCGGCATCGCCGTCGTTAGCTATGCCCACATGGGCGCCAACTTCTACCACCTTTTGCTGCAAGGCCTCCAAATGCGTGGAACCGCAGCCGTTGTTGATGTTGATGCCGTTAGGCTCGTTAAAAATAGTAATAACCTCGGCGCCTAAGCTGCGCAGAATAACCGGCGCAATTTGACTGTTAGCGCCGTTGGAGCAGTCCATAACTACTTTTAAGCCCTTTAAATCCGCATAGGCAGTCCCCAAAATATGCTTAATATACAGCTCTGCCAAATTATCCTCATGCACAATGCTGCCCACGCTGCTGCCGCTTACTGCTTTACTGTAATCAATGGGAGTTTTGACAATAGCTTCAATTTCGTCTTCTACGGCATCAGGCAGCTTATGACCGGTTTGGGAGAAAAACTTAATGCCGTTATCCTCAAAAGGATTGTGCGAAGCGGAAATTACCACGCCTGCATTTGCTTTGACTACCGAAGTAAGAAAAGAAACAGCAGGAGTAGGCATTACTCCCAAAAGATGCGCGTTACCGCCTGCACTGCAAATGCCTGCTGCCAAAGCAGCTTCCAGCATTTGACCGCTGCGGCGGGTATCGCGGCCGATAATAATTTTGGGCGCGCTGCCCTCTCTACTAAAATATTTTGCTGCCGCATAGCCTAATTTAAAAGCCAGCTCCGGCGTAAGCTCCACATTAGCCACACCGCGGACACCATCTGTACCAAACATTCTTGCCATAATTTTTATCCTCCCTAAAATCTATTTTTCCGCTCCCTTGTTAGCGATAAGATTTATTTTACAAACTGCCTGATTAAAGCAGCGTCTGCTAAACTTTTTACTTAAACGGCGCAAAACGCTTTATAATTGCCCGCGCTACATGGTAACCGTCCAAAGCCGCGCTCATAATACCGCCGGCATAGCCTGCCCCCTCGCCGCAGGGATAAAGCAAATCGTGCGTAACCGACACTAAGCTTATTTTATCGCGCTCAATGCGTACCGGCGCAGAGGTTCTAGTTTCCACACCTGTGAGCATCGCGCCGCCATCGGCGTAGCCTGTCAGCTTGCAGCCAAAATTTTCTATGCCTAAACGCAAAGTATCCGTCACAAACCGCGGCAAAACTTTATCTAACTCGCAGGCAATTAAACCCGGACGGTAAGAACCCTGCATTAAACCGTTCAAAGACGGAGCGCTCTGTGCCAAAAAGCTTGCCAAATTCTGCGCGGGAGCGTGATAATTTGCTCCGCCAAATTCATACGCCAGACGTTCATATTTACGCTGAAATTCTACTCCGGCTAAAGGCCCTGCGCCAAAATCTGCCGCGCTTACATTCACCACCAGCGCGCTGTTGGCAATGCCGCTGTCGCGCTTAAACATACTCATACCGTTCACGACCACGCCGCCGCTTTCCGAAGCTGCGGCCACCACCTGTCCGCCCGGACACATACAAAAAGAATAAGCTGTACGCGTTTTATCCGGCGTATGATAGACCAGCGCATAATCGGCCGCTCCCAACAAATGATTGCCGGCAAAGCTGCCGTACTGCGCTTTATCAATCAGCTCCTGCGGATGCTCAATGCGCACGCCAATAGCAAAGGGCTTACCAGTAATACCCACGCCATCCCGCGCCAGCATAGCGTAGGTATCGCGAGCGCTGTGACCGCAGGCCAGCACCACGGCTCCGGCTTCCAGCCGTTCACCGTCTGCCAAAACTACGCCGCGCACAAAATTTTGCTGCACAAGTAAATCGGTCACATGAGCTTCATAGCGAATACTGCCGCCTAAAGCGCAGATGCGCCTGCTCAAACCGGTTACCATGGCGCGCAGCTTATCCGTGCCAACGTGAGGCTTATGCTCCCAAAGAATATTTTCCGGCGCGCCTGCGTCTACAAAAAGCTGCAAAATTTCTGCCATTACCGGGTCATTTACTCTGGTAGTAAGCTTGCCGTCCGAAAAAGTTCCGGCGCCGCCCTCGCCAAACTGTACATTGCTTGCCGGGTCAAACTGTCCCGTGCGCCAAAAATGCTGCACATCCTCCACTCTTTGCGCCACTGGTTTGCCTCGCTCCAGCAAAATTGGTTTATACCCATATTCTGCCAGCTGCAAGGCCGCCAAAAGTCCGGCAGGTCCCGCGCCAATCACCACAGGCGGCGCTGACAAGGGCAAACTGCCCGGCTTGACCTGCTCTTGGACAGGATTTTCAAACCTTGTTATATCCTTATCCGCCAAAAGACGCTTGCTTAAACGGTTATTAGCGTCAATCTCCGCCAGCACATGATAATTTAGACAAATTTCATTTTTTTTGCGTGCGTCCACCGCTTTGCGCAAAATTTTTACTTCGCCCAAAGCCTCTTTAGAAACGCCTGTTTTTTTACACACAGCCTGCTCTAAAGTACATTCATGCAGCAGGCTGATACGCACATTATTTATTTTCAGCTTCATCATTTATCAGCTTTGCCTTTCCACAGATAAACGCACCTTGACCGTGCTGACCTCCGGAATAACCTTTTCCGGCAGATCAAGCTCGGCGGCAATTTCTGCACTGCCCGAAATCTTGCTTACATCCACAGGCTTGGTGTTAATAGCTTTCAAATTTTTCAGCAGGGAAGGCGGCGCCGTAATGCGCACCCTCTCCGGAAGAATTTCGGTCTTAGTCACTGCTATGCTTTCAGGCAGATTGCCGCTGACCACTAAATTTACAGGAACCTCTACAGACAACATTTGATTTACCATATTAGCCTGCACCATAACGCGCGCAGGAATAATTTTCATATTGGGAATATCATAACCGTCGTCGCTAACTGCCACAAGCTCGCTTTCCATTTGGAAGCTTCCCTGATGGTCTGTAACGTCGATAGGCGCTACTACTTTATTTACCTTTTCGATACGGTGAGTAGCACCACGCAGCGTAACCTCAGCCGGAGTAATTTCGCTGCTGCCGATAGTCATGTCGCTATTGTTTGCCCCTACCATACGCGTGATAACCGGAACCTTTTTCTCGCTCACCGTATCTACATAAATAGAAACCTCGCTAGGCGCTACCGATACCACGTCGCCGTCGCTGAAAGTAACACGCACCGGAATATTCTGCTGGCCTTCGGTAACACTGCGCAGATTTAAAGAAGCGTTCAATTTACTTTCTATATTATCGGTAACCTTGCTGCGTGTGCCGCGAATTTTAACAACTACCTTTTCCGGCGCATTAAATACCATCATATTATTAGGCATATTTATTTGCTGCAAACGCACTTCCACATTGCGTTCAATAATCGGATTTTGGTCCGTCATCACATAAACCCACAAGCCGTAGGCTACCAGCAGACTCAAAACACGGGCAGCTAAATTTTCCTTGCGGATTAAATTCTCAAAAAATCTCATTTTTTCTCACCGTCCAAGAAGCTTTTGATTTTATCATACAAGGAATCCTTTACGGCTTTACGAGAGCGGAAAATGGCAGAACGTAAAACCTCTTTTACATCCTCCACTGTCAGATAGCGCATCAATTCGCCATTGCGAGCGATAGAAATAACGCCTGTTTCTTCGCTGACTACCAATACCATTGCGTCGGACTGCTCAGAGATGCCGATAGCAGCGCGATGGCGGGTGCCAAGCTCCAGACTCAGATTGCGGTTTTCCGTCAGCGGCAGCAAACAGCAGGCTGCTGCTACGCGGTTGCCACGTATAATCACGGCACCGTCATGCAGAGGCGTATCTTTAACAAAAATATTTTGCAGCAGACCGCTGGATACCAAGCCGTCCACAGGCACGCCTGTTTCAATACGCTCCACTAAACCGGTGGCTCTTTCAAAAACCATCAGCGCGCCTACCTTCGCGGCACTCATAGCTTTCGTCGCCAAAGCTACCGATTCCAGCATATCCTCCAATTCCTGCTCGTTCAGTTCGCTGCTCTTACGGAAAAAGTTACCGCGGCCAATCTGCTCCAAAGCGCGGCGCAGCTCCGGCTGAAAAACTATGGGCAAAGCAACCATAATCACCGTCATACTTTTTTCCAACAGCCAGCTGATAACCAAAAGATTAAGCCAACGGCAGATAATCATAAACAGTACCAGCACCAGCAAACCTTTCACCAAGGTAGCAGCGCGGGTGTTTTTCAACATTAAATATAAACGGTAGAGAAAATAAGCGACAACGACAATATCGATAATGTCCAAGATACTGATGGTAGCTAAAAGGCTCTGCATCTGTATAATCATTTTTCTATCACCTGCAATTTTCCTGCAAAACTAATCCATTTTCAAAATAGCCATAAACGCTTCCTGCGGCAGCTCCACGCTGCCAACTTGTTTCATACGTTTTTTGCCTTCTTTTTGTTTTTCTAACAGCTTGCGCTTACGACTGATATCGCCGCCGTAGCATTTTGCCAAAACGTCCTTACGCATAGCGCGCACATTTTCCCGGGCAATAACCTTGTTGCCAATAGCAGCCTGCACAGGAATTTCAAACATTTGCCGCGGAATTAAGCTGCGCAGCTTTTCTACCAACTGACGGCCGCGTACCTGCGCGTTTTCTTTATGTACAATGGCCGACAAAGCGTCCACTGGCTCGCCGTTCAGCAAAATATCTACCTTCACCAAATTAGAATAGCGGTAACCGCTCAATTCGTAATCTAAAGAAGCATAACCTCGGGTAGCAGATTTTAAACGATCAAAATAATCGAATATAATCTCGCTTAAAGGCAGCGCATAATGAATCATCACACGCGTATCATCCAAATAAGTCATATTATCATACTCGCCGCGTTTTTCCTGACTAAGCTCCATAACGGCGCCCACATAATCCTTCGGCACAATAATAGTAGCATTCACGAAAGGTTCTTCTACATGGTCAATAACAGTGGGGTCGGGAAACAGCGAAGGATTATCGACAATTTCTACATCGCCGTTAGTGCGGAACACTTCATAAATTACGTTAGGCGCAGTGGTAATCAAATTAAGATTATACTCGCGCTCCAAACGCTCTTTAATAACGTCCATGTGCAGCAGCCCTAAAAAGCCGCAGCGGAAGCCAAAGCCTAACGCAGAAGAGGTTTCCGCTTCAAAAACCAAAGAAGCGTCGTTTAACTGCAATTTTTCCAGCGCGTCACGCAGATTATCATAATCAGAATTTTCTACGGGGTAAAGGCCGCAGTAAACCATGGGCGTCGCCTTGCGATAGCCGGGCAACGCTCTCGCCGCAGGATTATCAGCGTCGGTAACAGTATCGCCTACGCGGGCGTCGCGCACATTCTTAATGCTGGCGGCAAAAAAGCCAACCTCGCCTTCTTCCAACGTCTCCACATTAACAATGCCCGGTTTAAAATAACCAATCTCGGTAACCTCAAATTCCGCGCCGGTAGCCATCATGCGAATTTTCATACCTTTTTTAATGCGCCCTTCCATGACGCGGATATAAAGCACAACTCCTTTATAGGAATCAAATTTTGAATCGAAAACAAGAGCTTTCAGCGGTGCTTCCACATCTCCCGTCGGCGCAGGAATACGTTCTACAATAGCCTCTAAAACATTTTCAATGCCAACGCCGGTTTTGGCGCTGCACAGCACAGCGTCGGCAGCATCAATGCCAATAACGTCTTCAATTTCTTTTTTAACATGCTCCGGGTCAGCGCTGGGCAAATCAATTTTATTGATAACCGGCACAATCTCTAAATCGTTATCCAAAGCCAAATAAACATTAGCCAAGGTCTGCGCTTCAACGCCCTGAGTAGCGTCAATAACTAAAAGCGCACCCTCACAGGCAGCCAAAGCGCGAGAAACCTCGTAGGTAAAATCGACATGACCGGGAGTATCAATAAAATTCAGCATATATTCTTTGCCGTTATGCGCCTTGTACATACTGCGCACAGCCTGCGCCTTAATGGTAATACCACGCTCACGCTCCAAATCCATGGAGTCCAAAATTTGTTCCTCCATTTCGCGCTTACTTAAAGTACCTGTATATTCAATCAATCTGTCGGCCAGGGTAGACTTACCATGATCTATATGGGCAATAATAGAAAAGTTGCGGATATTTTTTTCCATCATAAAAATATTCTAAGCTCCTTTTGCAAAATATGTATATTTTATTAGTACTAAATATTATAACATTTTTCGGTAAAGCCTGTAAATAACAAAGAAGCTAAACAGTGTTATTCCCGTGCGCTTCTTTATCGGTGCAAATATTTTTTCAAAACGCTTGCACTACCAGCGTGAATATGATAGAATATTGCAGTACAAGAATTATCAGGAGGTGAAATTCGTTGCCGAACATTAAATCTTCCATCCGCAGTGTAAAAACCGATGCAGAACGTCGCGCTAAAAACGCTCCGGTTAAAGCAGCTCTGCGCAATGCTTCACGCAAAGTAACTGCTATGACTGAAACCGCAGCTAAAGAAGACGCTCAAGCTACTTTGGCTGTTGCTTCCGGTTTGCTCGATAAAGCAGCTCGCAAAGGTATTATCCATAAGAATGCTGCAGCTCGCAAAAAATCTAGACTTGCAAAAAAAGTTAACGCTATGGCTTAATTTTTACAAGACTAACCTGCTCTAAGGAGCAGGTTTTTTTGTTGCCTTTTTGGTGAACGCTTGTTCCAGGAAAATTTTGTGACATAAAGGATTGCTCATATATTATTGAAGTTGGCGTTAAGAAAGCGAGTTAAGCGAGTGATAATATTATCGCCTTAATCATAAAAGCACTTATAAAAACAAAAAGACCTCCTATTTCTAGGAAGTCTTACTTGCATCTGGAGCTGATGACCAGGATTGAACTGGTGACCTTATCCTTACCAAGGATACGCTCTGCCGACTGAGCTACATCAGCATATTAAATTGGTTGCGGGGGGCGGACTTGAACCACCGACCTTCGGGTTATGAGCCCGACGAGCTACCAACTGCTCCACCCCGCGATGAAAGTTGGTGGCGGCGCACGGATTCGAACCGCGGACACTGCGGGTATGAACCGCATGCTCTAGCCAACTGAGCTACGCCGCCAAATGTTGGTGGAGAGGGTTGGATTCGAACCAACGAAGCGAAACGCGGCAGATTTACAGTCTGCTCCCTTTAGCCACTCGGGAACCTCTCC
>Ga0129315_1000729_pt1 | contig 21022 bp, 21 predicted proteins | sample Cm827metagenome_FD_94432 | JGI IMG/M metagenome (GOLD analysis project Ga0129315, IMG submission 94432) | Eastern black-and-white colobus group fecal microbial communities from Wisconsin, USA - Cm827 metagenome | ecosystem: Host-associated > Mammals > Digestive system > Large intestine > Fecal...
TCGGTTGAGACAAGTCTCCGGATAGAGGGAATATTAAAAGCTGCAAGCCTTGTTCCCACTGACACCAGAATAGATTTTGCAGTTTTCCCGGCGGCAAACTTGAAGAGCTCATATTGCTTTACAGCAAAGGATTCTGCATCTTCCTCCTTCAGATCATCAAAAACAATGTCCAGCTGACTTTTGAAATTTTCGTTGTTTTCCTTCACCTCTGCCATCCGCAGCATATCCATAACTGTCCCCATCGTTTGATCTTCCGGGACGAGCTCAAAGAGGATATAGCCAAAGATTGCTTCCAGTAGTGCCGTTTCTGCTTTCTCCCAGAAGTCGCCGGCATTCTTACTCTGCGGAGATGTGGTATTGGCAATCAGATTGTTAATCAGTTTCAGAATATCGTCTTCTGTCTTTAGATATTCAAAGGGATTGTAACAATCGGATTTATCCCTGTTTATGAGGTCAAACACCTTGATCCTATATCCAGCGTCCAGAAACATTTTTCCGGTTTCATGAATCAGACTGCCTTTCGGATCAGTAATTACATAACTGCTATGCAGCTGCATCAAATTCGGTTTTACAAAAAACCTTGTTTTTCCAGAGCCTGAGCCTCCGATCACCAAAACATTTTTGTTTCGGTTATAGTCGTCTTCTCTTGTTCTCTTCATGCGATCGGACATAGAAAGCTGTTCCGTTGCTGTAAAAAGTATGTTGTTCTCCGGATCTTTATCGATATAAGGAACTATGTCAGCCGAGCTTCCCCATTCTGCAGAGCCATGCTCCTTGCCGGGCATATATTTTTTGGGTTGAAAAGCATTGTAAAGATACGTTAACCAGATTGCTGCCGCCCCGATCAGACCGGCAGTAAGGGAGGTTTTTGACATCGACAGATTAAAAAACCTTGAACTAATGTCTGGAATAGTTTTATCAATGGTCAGATTCAGCTTCTCAAAAACGGTTCCTGGTTGAAGAAGAAATACAGCTGCCGCACGATCGAAAAGGTAAAATGCTAGGACAGATACGATACCGCAAAATATCAGCTCATTTCGTTTCATCGTTCACCTATTTCTGCATTCCGATTTTTCTCTGGTGGCGTTTTTTGCCGGGTCGCAAGCTCTTCTGCTCGTTTTGCCGCCTGTTCTATCACCTCTTTGATGTGCTTCTTTTCCCCGGTTTCTACCACCGCCTCCTTCAGGACGCCTTTCAGCCCTGCATAGATACGGTCTGTATCTTGCCCCTTAAAAAATACGGAGTACATTCCGGAAGTCTTATCACGTAATACAGAAAAATCTACAGCATAGTTTCTAAGAGCTTTTCGGAATTCTTTGATATCCTGCCCCGGAAGCTCTACATGCTCAAGCTTCTTTCCCTGCATATTTAAGGCTTTCATGCTCTGTTCTCCATGCTGAAGTATAGTATTCTTCTCCAACAGTTTATGAATAATTGCTTTCAGCATGGTTAACGTTATTTCTGAGCTAGCCTTGTACATAACCATGACTGCTTGCTCACCTAAATCTGCCGCCATATACAGCCCCCTCTCTTCGCCTATATAAAACGACCGTTTTAAGGTGCATTGCCAACTGAAATGTAATAAAATAAAAACAAAAACGATGAGGACTGATTAGATGGTTTTTGGATATGCAAGAGTAAGCAAAGAAGATCAGAACATATATCTGCAGATCGATGCACTGAGAAAATATGGAGTAGATGAAATTTTTGAGGAAAAAATAAGTGGTGGAAGACAAAACAGACCTAAACTTCAAGAGCTGCTATCAAAGCTGAGAGTAGGGGATACGCTTGTAATATGGCGCCTGGATCGCCTCGGTCGCACAGTAAAACAGCTTATTTCGCTTGCAGAAGATTTTGAAAAGAATGGTATACACTTTGTTTCTCTTCAGGAAAACCTTGATACCACAACAGCAACAGGCAAGTTCTGTTTTTATATGTTCTGTGCCGCAGCGCAGATGGAAAGAGATGTTATTTCCGAACGAACAAAAGCCGGGCTTGAAGCAGCTAGAGCGCGAGGACGTCACGGAGGGCGCCCGGCTCCGGACAAAAAGAAACTGGAAAAAGCACGAAAAATGTACGAATCACGTGACTTCAGTGTAAAGGAAATTATAGAAACAGTCGGGATTTCTCAAACGACCTTTTATAAATATATTCCTAAGCGAATTGAGGGCAAGATAGTTCCTCCCCCAAAAGGAGAAAAAAAGAATGACAAACAGGCAAGAGAAAGTTAATGATCTACTGAAAAAAGCCGAAACGGGGATACGAGAAGTTTTTGAAAGCGAAAAATATCATAAATACCTTGCCATGATGTCAAAATTTCATCAGTATAGTTCCCGGAACATTTTATTGATTCACCAGCAAAAGGCAGATGCAAGTTTTGTAGCCGGATATGCTGCATGGCAGAAAAATTTTAACAGGCATGTGCTTAGAGGGGAAACTGGCATTCAAATCATTGGCTATGCTCCTAAAAAGGTTAGGCAGCAAGTCAAATTAAAGGATGATAAAGGAAATGTTGTATATGACTATACAATTGATGGGAAGAAAAAACCCGCCACAAAAACAGAAGAATATATCGTTCCCTCGTATGTTCCTGTCTATGTATATGACATATCGCAGACTGACGGAGAGCCGCTTCCAAAGCTTGTAAATGAATTAGATGGAGAAGTAAAAGGCTATGCTCAGCTCATGCAGGCGATAGTCTCAACCGCCTCATTCCCTATCTCGTTTGAAGAAATGAAGGGAGAAGTAAAAGGTTATTGTGATCCTATCTCTCGTAAAATCGCAATAAAATCCGGCATGAGCGAAGTTCAAACTATCAAGACAGCAATTCATGAAATTACACATGCTGATTTACATGCTCCGGAACAGAATCTTGCCCTCACTGATCGCACAGATCACCGTACAAGGGAAGTTGAAGCGGAAAGCACCGCTTTTGTCGTATGCAGCCATTACAACATTGATACGTCAGACTATTCCTTTGGCTACCTTGCCGGATGGAGTAGCAGCAAAGAACTGTCGGAACTGAAAAACAGTCTTAACACAATTCAGAAACAAGCCAATGACTTAATCTCTCGAATTGACGAAAATCTGACACTTCTAAAAAAGGAAAAAGAATTGTCTGTATCTCCTTCTCTACTTGAAGAGAAAAAAGCGGAGGAACTTAGGAACTACACCGAAAAGCTCGATACAGTGCGTTTTGATGGAGATATTGACCTTGATCGTGAAAAGACCAGAGCACAACTGGGTTTTAAAGATAATGTACCTGAAAAAGCTCCCAAAAAATTCAATGATGTACTCAATCATGCAAAAGAAAAGGCTGCACAGTATAATCAAGCAATGAAAGAAACTCAAGAACATACACCGGAAAGAGAGGTAAGATAATGGCATTTACCATTGAGGAAAGAACATTGATTAAACTTTACTCAGATCCACAAAATCCTTCCCGTGATAAAGTGCTGGAAAATATACAGCACAGCCTTCCAGCAGTTAAAGATCCGGAATTTATAGAGCAGCTAAATACCATTATTCGTAAAGTTACCGCACTTACAGAAGAAGCCTTTCAGAAGATCGATCTCGAAGATGTGATTGAGTGATATTATAACATTAAATTATTATAATTTTATATTGACATTCCACGGCAGATAGGATATTATAATGACAACGACAGGCAACGGCGTGTGTCTGCCTAAGTGTTGAAGTATAGGAGGGTACCGGCAAGCCTTGCTATATGGAGCTTTCGAGAGGGGTTGTGCAGTGAAACCTCAAGCCGGAGTAGGTGAAAACCGAAAGAAAATGCTCAGGGCTGCCTTGTTTTGCAAGGCAGCCCTTTATTTGCATGAGGTGTGAAATGGATAAACTACAAGAATGTGCAAAGTCTTTTGAACATCTACTGGACAAAAAATATCATATTATTATTGGAAGAAAGGGGAAATCTGCTGATATAGAGCTTTCTTTTGATATTGTCGATTTTCATCATCTTGTAGGATTACATAAATTAAAGGATTTACAAATTTCTGTAGAAAACCGTGAAAAAGTTTTCAGAGATATTCTTGCCGGTCACATTTCATTTTCTGATTTGAAAAAAAGTGATTTTTTCAGACAAATGGGTAATCGCATAGAACCTTTTACCGGCTTAGAACACATATTGGACGATAATCGTTTGATTTTCAAGTATAACGAAAAAGCAAACTCTTTTTCACTTATACAGGCAGAATACTTGCTTTCCACTCCTTATAAGGCTAATGAAATCTATGTTTTCCTTGACAAAAAGGACGATGATAAATTTTTTTGCCGTTCTTTTTTTCCAAAAGAACATAAGGATTATACTTTAAGACAGCCAACTTATACCTTGCTTTTCAAAGAGAAAATTACTATAAGCACTGGTGAAAAAGAAGTACAGTATGACAGGCTTTCTCAGCTTCAAAAAAAAACTGATTTAACTATAGAACAAACAGTTTCAAAAGAAAATCTCAGCATTGCTCCGCCGGAAAAGAAAAAGAAAACATTTGCTGATGTAAAAGCAAATGCTCTAAAAAAAGCTGAAGCTTACAATAAATCTGTAGAAATCAAAGAAAAATCTATCCCTATGAAGTCTGATCCTGAGCTCTGAAAAGAGATATTCTCTATCCAGAGCTCTTTTTAATTTTCCCATATTCCTTTTTTCTCTTCCCGTGCTTTCCTTTGTACTTCATAAAAATGATCTGCATACCGGCTGTTTGGCTGTACTGTCATCACGGCTGCATAGCCTTCCTCAAGTAAAAGCTCATTCAGCATTGTATTTCCATCTTCAAGATAAACATAAGCCAATACCCTATCATACTGATCTGTTATCGAAACATCATACTCCAAATATACCCTTTTGTTCTCAAGCAGACTTCTGATATATTTTGAAACTTCCTCTCCTTCCGCCGTATTCCGGCGCTGATCCGGATGGACACTCTCCGGCGCATCGACTCCGATCAGCCTTATTTTTTCAGATTTCCCATCAATAGAAGCAATAAAGGTATCGCCATCTACTACCCGCTCTACCGGATATGGTCCGAAACGATCCGGAGCTGCCTCTTTCCGAAATAACTCTACAATTACCAGAACTATAATACTTACAAAAAGCAATAAGCTAGTTTTTCTTCTATCTCTCCACATCTTCTTTTGACTTTTTCTTTTCATAGCTCTGTTCTTCGACTTGTCCTGCCATAATCTCCTTGACAATTTCCCTGGCTTTCCGGATGTTCTCTATTCGATTATTTACCCTATTTAGCTGCTCATTAATAGACATTGCTTTTTCATCCTGTTCTCTTACCAGATTCATAACCTTCTCAGGATCAACGGTTGTATTTACCCCCATCCTGTCCAGCTGCTCTACAGCAAACCTAAACTCCTCCAGCTCTCCACTATATTTATTGATATACTTCTTTCTGGAGATAAAATTCTGTTTCTGAAGATCTTCAAATATCGGCTGATACCTCTGGTATGTAATGAGGTACTTTGCCGCATTTTTATACTGGATATTTCGGTCATTGAGTTCTTTAATAGTTCTTTTCACCTCTCCGGATTTATCTTTAAGCTCTGCAAGCTTACTATCAAAATCATCAATTCCGTGTATCTTTTCTTGCCTGATCGTCCGGAGCGTTCTTTCCAGCTCTTTTAGTTCAGATAATCTCTGCTGATTACTGATATAATGCCATGCAATATTATCGTCATACCTCTTTGCGGCTGTTTCTGCTGTTAGAGGTCTGATAGCTTCAGGAAGCATACTGATTTCCGTTAATCGTCCGGTCACTTGATTTTGAAAGAGTATTGTCAGTTTGTCCCCTCTTATCCCTGTTACCTTCCCAATATTTCCTCTGTCTTCAGCAATTACATAAGTTTCTCCCGGAACAATTTTTACCTCATCAATTACCGGATAATCTTCTATAATTTTTCCTCTATTTTTTTCGGAAAGCCTTTCAAGAATTTTTTCTTTTGTGTAGTTCTCACCAATAGTTTTTCCTCTAATTTTAGCTGCTCTTCCATTTTTACTTTCTATGCCAATTTTGTGAAATGTAAGATATTTTCCCTCTAAAATTTCAATTCCATTCTGTTTCAGCTCTTTCTTAAACTCTGAAAAATTCTGGCATTTCAAAATAGCAGCATCTATACTTTCTCTTACCTGAACTTTCCATGAATTACCTTTTTTTACTTGCTCCCACTCATAATGGGACATACTTTTTTTCTTTTGAGGCTCTGCAATTATGCTCAATCCGTTTTCTTCACATATACGGTCGCTTACTTCTCTGAGATGCTTTGCGATTTTATAGTTGTTGAATTTTTTATAATCAAAAAAAGAAACTGCATTAAAAACAATATGATTATGAATATGCCCCTTATCTATATGTGTACTGATAACATATTCATACTTGCCTTCAAGTACATCATCCGCCCATTTTTTTCCAAGGTCATGTGCCTTCTCCGGAGAAATTGGATCATCCGGAGAAAAGCTTTGAATCATGTGATACGCCAGATTATTCGCTCCTCCGGTTTTTGTATAATCTCCTTTTAACTCTCTCCCAAGAGCAGCTGTCATTCTATATTCAAGTGCTGCTGTGTAAGGATCTACATTATATCCGGATATGAGAATTTGACCTTCCGTTTTTTTAGGATTTTCGATATAATCCATTACTCTATTTAAGGTAGCCTTTATTCCATGTATTCTTGTATAAGCCATACACTTAATCCTCTACCATTTTTACCAGACGTTCAATGCAGGCTCTCTTCACGTTTTGATAGTACGCCTGTAGGTTCTTTACATCTTTTTCATAAATACTTCTTGTTTCATTCGCCCGGAGTGCTATCTGATTGATACTTCTTGCAAGGTTCGCAAGCTCTTTTGTGAGCGCCTTTATTTCTGAAAAATCCCTTTTTATAACATATCCATCTAAAAGCATTTTTCGGGCATACATAGAAAAATTAGTTGTACCAACTTGCAACATTTTTTCTTTTATTAATGCGGCTTCTTCTTCTGTGACAAAAAGTTGCAAGCGCACCATTCTTTTTCTATTTGCCATTGACCTTTTCTCCTAGCTATTTTACAAAACTCTTATTTCTTTTTCAGCTTTAGCTATTGGGGTTTGGGGCGAAGCACCAACAAGCAAAGAAGGAGTAAATAATCATTAGATTATTTACGATTTCGCGGAAGTGTGCTAACACTTCCTTTGCTTGCTGTACTTCGCTTCGCTCAGTACCATTGTAGAGCAAAATTCTAAAATTCTCAACAAAAAACAGAGGTAACATGTCCTCTGTTTTTCTACTTTTAGATGGTATTTTCATTTTTTAATTTTTCCAGATATAAATTTATTGCTTCCCTAACTAATGAAGACTTATCTTTTTTCATTTTTATAGCAGCCATAGCAATATTCATATTCTGGTCATCTGTAATATAAAATCCGACCTGAACTGTCTTTTCACCGGTTTCTTTATCTTTACCGATTGCTCGCTTTTTTGTTTGTTTTATATTTTTGTTCCCATTTACAATTGCTTCATTCCTTATTTCTGTTTCCTTAATATCAGATATAAATTTCTTTGCTGTCTCTGTTACATCAAATTTTGCTTTACTCATTACTTATTTTCCTCCAAAAATTCATCAATAAAATCTAAATAATCCTTTGATACATTATTCTTTCCGTCATAGCTGAATATATCTTTTTTATTTGCTTTCGCTTCATCGACCATAACAGAATTTCTAATGAAAGTATGGAAAACTTTAGATTCAATTTGATGTGCTACTGCTTCTGCTAGTTCTTTAATTCCCTGTTCAATGTTTGCTCTGGGATTATATCTTGTCAAAAGAATACCGGAGATTTTTAAATTAGCATTTCCGTATTCCTTTGCAGTATTAACACTATTTACAAGATTTACAATTCCCTTCACACCATCAAAACCATTCGCTGGTATTAAAACTTCATCAGCTGCAAAGAAAGCATTTGTAGTCATGATTCCCAACGTAGGAGGAGTATCTAAAAGAACAAAATCATACTGTTCAACTACAGGAGCAAGTGCTTTTTTTAACTTATGCTCTCTCCCTGTTTGTACAAACTCCATATCCGCACTTGCCAATGCAAGATCGGCCGGAAGAATGTCAAAAACATCAAAATGCTGAATTGCTTCTTCGGCTGTCGATGTACCCTTCATCACATCATAAGTTGTAGCAAGTCCTTCTGTCTCTGCTCCGATATTCGTTGTAAGGTTTCCCTGAGCATCCAGATCAATCACAAGAACTTTATAACCTTTTCTTTTCAATCCAGCTGCCATAGCAGCTGTAGTTGTTGTTTTTGCTACTCCTCCCTTTTGGTTGGCAATGGCTATTATTTTAGCTCTCATTTAACACCCCTCTCGCCTTTAATTCTATTTCCCTCTTCATCATACTTAACTGGTTCAAAGTGCAATCTATATAAAGCATCCTCGACTAATTCTTTTGCAAATTCATTTCCGGTTAAATCCTTTTTACCACTATTTTCTTTTACAGCAAATAAAATGATTTCATTGAATGCTGTACTATCCACCATACGGCATAAATCATCTGTATCACAGGTAGCAAGAAATTCAAATATACGTATCTCTTTCTCTGCAACTTCTTTTTCAATCTTTCCTTTTCCACTAAGATTTTGTAGCTATCTGCCATCATGGAAAATCAATTCATACAGCACCTCCATTCACAAAATTATAATCCTTTAATTTTATAATATTTTAAAATTATAATATCGAAATGTCAAGTTGTTTTAACTTTATAATAATAAAATAATTTAATGCTATAAAGGTGTAATATTGTTCGTTTCGCTGGCAGTCAGTCAATGGGACGCTCCTTAATGCTCCCTCGCTGCGCTCAGTCCGCTTACCGCTCTAAAGCCCATTGACTTCCCTGCTCTGTGCGTTCCCTCGGCTTTGCCGATAACGGGGAACTGAAAAAAAGAACTTTTCAGCCCGTTATCGGACGCCGATTATACGCACTCCGCTCGCTTCACTTCTAAATTTCCACTTCAAAATTAGCGGGGCTCTGCCCCTGCACCCCGGCCTCCTCCAAAGAACTGAATCAAAACGCTCCCGGAACGCATCAGAATCGATTTTAAGGCGTTTTTTTGTTTTATGTATAAAAAACACTAATAAGCAATAAAAACCGTTTACAGAGGCTTGCAGACGCTTAAAATTGAGGCTTTCTATGTCTTAATCACTGAGTATCTCATTTTGATTGACAAGCAATATCATATATTCTAAAATATGTACATAAATAAGTATTAAAAAATGTATATATTTGTATTGGAGGTGTGAGATGATCGCATTAAAAACAACGGATATAAGAAATGATTTTAAAAAGGTCAGCAATCTTATTTTTACAGGAGAAAAAATACTGGTTTCCCGCCCTCGAAATGAAAATCTTGTGATCCTGAGCGAAAAGGAATACAACGAACTGGAAAAGCTCCGGAGGAACAGTGAATATCTGGCTAAGCTTGAGCATTCTTTTCAGCAGCTTGCCGAAGGACACACTGTAGTTAAGACAATGGAAGAGCTTGAGGCTATGGCGAAATGAATGTAACCTTTACAGAAACTGCCTTGAGTGAATACATTTCTTGGCAACAGGAAGATAAAAAGACCTTGAAGAGAATTAACCAGCTCATACAGGATATTCAGAGAAATGGATTAACTTCAGGTATTGGAAAGCCAGAGCCTTTGAAGGGACGTAAAGCATACAGCCGCCGGATAGATACTTCAAACCGATTAGTCTATATTGGGGATGCAGAAAGGAATTTAGTCATTTTATCTTGTAAAGGGCATTATGAAGAGTAATAATGTTTTAACTTTATAATGTTATATTGTTATAATTTTATTTTGGACTTTGGGGGATCTTCTTCAAAGTCCTTTTTTTAGTCGTGCTAAAGGTACGATGATTTTCTGTTAAACAACATAGACTTTTCCGGTAAAGGTCATAGACTTCTTCTGTTGTGTGCAAAGAATCTATTTACCATCAGTATCAGCAATAAGTTATCCACAATTCAGGTGAAAATCTGTCTGTCAAACTCTCCCTTGATAGATAGCTTGATTTACTACTTGATTTACTACTTGATTTATTACTTGATTTAGAGAGCCAAAAAAGCAAGTATTTATGCGGATTTCAGAAATTAAACAACATAGACTTTTCCGGCAAACAACATAGACTTTTCCAGCAAACAACATAGACTTTTCCGGCAAACAACATAGACTTTTCCAGCAAACAACATAGACTTTTCCAGCAAACAACATAGACTTTTCCAGCAAAGGTCTGTTTTTTTAATATGAAAAATATGTTAATAACAACATATTTTATTATTTACAAATTATGTTGTTTAGGATAAAATTATGTAATAAAGTTAAGTGAGAGGTATTTTATATGCCAAGAAGAAAAAAACTGCCACAAGACCCTGATTATGAAAATATCGGAAAAAACCCAGAAAATCATCTTATTCAGAAGTCAAACCCATTGCTTACTTTATCTGAAACTGATTTAACGCTGACAGAATTTAAGATTTTGGATGCCTATCTTGCAAGAATAGATAGTCATAAGCCGGAAGGAAGATTTGTTAAGTTTGATAAAGGGAAAATCGAGGAATACTTAGGTGTCACGCAGATAAAGTCTCCAGACCTTGAAAAGCGGATTGATAATCTTTTTCAGGTTGTCACAATAAGAGATCAGGGAAAAATGGAGGGCTTTACTAAGATTGCTCTATTTGAGAAAGCAAGATGCTATCAGGATAAAGATGGATTATGGCAAGTAGAGTTAGCTTGTTCTCAGTCTGCAATGGAATATGTTTTCAATGTGGAGAATATAGGATATTTGAGGTACAGACTGAAGAATGTAATAAATTTAACTTCAAGGTATAGCTATATTTTGTATTTATATCTTGAACAAAATAGAAGAATGCACCTAACTTGGGAAGTTGATTTAGATGAATTCAAAAATATTTTAAGATGTACAGCAGAAACTTATAAATCATATTATCGCTTTAACGATTTAATACTAAAAAAATGCCATTTAGAAATAAATGAAAAAACACAGTGCAAGTTTTCGTATGAGCCTATTAGAAAGGGAAGAGCAGTAAAGAAAATTTGCTTCACTTTGAAATCATTGGTTCCTGAGTTGGAAGAAGATGAAGAGGGGCTAAACCAGATCACAATAGCGGACTGGCAGAGTGATGAAGCTAAAACCGATATTATTGGATTTCTTCAGGAAGCTTGCTGTCCTCCGGGAACAGAAAAAAGTGAATTTACCCGTGCAGAAATGCAGGAAATTCTTACTGTGCTGGTCGATGTTCCGGACATCCTACTGCCCGTTAATATTCCAGTAGATAGCATTGAGTTCCGGCGTTATCACTATCTCACAGAGAAGTACGCCCGAATGAACCGTATTTCTGAAAAGGTGATAATAAAAAATAGGGCGTCTTATCTTGTTGCCATGATAAAAGCAGATTGCGGAAGGTGATTGACAGCGAATCTGAGCAGAGTTATAATTTTTTTGTAAAACGGTCGTTTTATAAAAGAAATGACAGCGGAGTAAAATACCGCTGTTTTTTTGAAGAAAAATAGTACGTAAAACGGTTCGTAATTCAAGTTTTATATTTGAATCAATCAAACCGTTTTACGAAATGGTTATTTTTGCAAAATGTAAGTTGGTTCCATAGGCTCAACATGCAGCTGCTTATCTTGCCGGTCTGGTGAGTCGCTGAGAAAAAAAGGATAATCTGTCTGTACTCCTTCTGAACTGGTTAAATGGATTGTGCCATAGTAAGCAGTTGTATCTTTTTGATAACTAATCGTATAAGTACCTGTTTCTAAAGCTCCAGTCTCTCCGTTGAAATGAGAATAAGTATTATCGGCATTTAAGTCAAAAGTCCAATAAATAGTAGTTGCTGTCGGATAACTTTCAAAGGTTCCTTTCCATGATGAACCGATCAGGATTTTATCCGTGTTATTCATGGTCTCCAACCACTGTTTGGAGAGATCAGGATCATCATTTCTGCGAATTTGATGAATATGATCCACTGTACCATCGGCATAAATTACGGTTCTGTCTTCGGAGACGGCGGTTTCTTTTTCCGGGAAAATAGTATCTTCATAGTCTGTTTCAACTACAGGCTGCGGTTCTTCCGAGAGCTGATTTGCCTTCGGTTGCATATCAAAATTTATTTTTATTTTTTTGGAAAATTGTCTCCCATAAAAAAATGCTCCAGATTCTATGCTATAAAAATTATCATGGCCAATATCTATATGAAAGTTTATATTTTCTTGTATTTCTCCATTTTCTTTTATAATAGTTGCTTTAAAGGAATAACGACTTTCGTATGAGGTACCAATAACAGGATCCTCTTGCTTTATCTCTGTAATCTCGTATTGGTATTTTTTAGGCGGATTAAGTTCTTTAAATTTAGGATCGTTTATTTGCTCATTTTTATCATTTGCAAAAACAATATATTCTGAATCTGTTATATGCAAAGTGTAGCCTCCGGGTTCAGTAAAACTTTTGTGATTTTCCCAGTCTCCTGTAGTCAAAATTTGCATGATTATAGATTTGTTCAATGCGTGCTGTTCTGTCACTAATGCGCTCTGAATAGCTGTTGCAGCGTCCAGTTCGGCCACTGTGCGATAATAACTGTGTCCGGAAGGTTTTCCTCCGGAGTAGACAAGAGTAAGAGTTTCTCCTTCTTTGGTGACGGTAAGGCTTGTTTCTTTTCCAAAGAGATCTGTCAGAGTAAGAGTTTCTCCGGAAACATTATACTTTCCGTCCTTGAGCCAGGTTGAGGAAGTGTATGAACCATCAGATTTTAATGTAAGTGTATCTCCGTTCTCCCGATCGCTGTACCACTCCCCTGTAAGCACATAAGTTTTTTTGTTATTTGTAGTTGTACTCATGGTTGTTTCGGCAGATTCCGAAGCAGTTTTCTTTTTTCCTGTACGGATAATAACAGCAGAAATAATTAAAATAATGCCAAAAATCACAACTCCTATTGCAACTTTTTTATTCATGCGAATCCTCTCTTTCTTTCATTTCTCTTTTTTCTTTTAGTTCCAGAAGAAGGGATTTAAGCTCTGAGGTCGGCATAGCAAGCCCTCTGGTGAGAGAAAGAATTTCAAAGGTTTCTAGCTCTTCGATTTCCTGAGTAAGCTTTTTTATTTTTGTTTGAAGAGCAGAGAGTTGCTCATATGCTTTTACAAGTGCCTCTTTCTTTTGTTTGAGCCGATCTTCTGTCGTTTTCTTTGCCATGGGTTCTCCTTTGCAATGTTAAATAGTTATAATGTTTTAAATTTGTAATCTTGTATTAGGCTGCATTATCTTCCGCTTCTTCCACCTCTTCTTCGATAGGTTTTTCTACTGGATAAGCAGGGGTCGCATATCCATAGATCGAGTTACTGAAAACACTATAAGAATTTCTTTTTACTCTGTCACGAGAATTACCTTCGATTGTATGTATAATGGCTCCATCACAAGATTCTACGAAACCTACATGGTGAGGTTCTCCTTCATGCTTAAAGTCAAAAAATATGATGTCTCCTTTTTGAGGAATGTAACCTCTGTCTTTCCAGATTCCTCTGTTTTTAAATAAACCAGCTCCGGTTGGGCAGTAGCAAAATTGAGGAATAATTCCGGAATGAATATATCCGCACTGATCAGCACACCATGAAACGAAACAGGCACACCATGAAACTCTGGAGCGAAAACCATACCATGACCAATAGGGTTTTCCTCCTACATTTCCGAATTGTGTTGCAGCAACAGCAATAATGTTGTCACTTTTATTGGTTCCTATACAAGATGCTCCGGAAAGAAAAAAGGTCGGATTCATGATAGAACCATTCAAGCGATATTCTATGTAGAGAGAAGGCGTTACGGCAGAGTCTCCAGCTCCTGTTTTTCCGAGGATATCTCCCTGTTTGAGATAGTCTCCTTTAGATACTTGGACAGAGGAGAGATAGCCGTACAGAATTTCTTTTTTACCGGTAGAACTTTTTACTTTGACATACTGTCCATATCTTCCGGATCCTGTTTCTACAACAGTACCACTCAAAACATTGGAAATATCAGTTCCGGGGGATTGCTGAATACCGACGCCATCATGGTGCTCTAAAGCACCTGTAGAAGGATTCAGGCGCCATCCCCACCGATCACTGATAAAGTAATAGCCTCCGGATGCAGCAAAAGGATTTCCGAGGTCTTGATGAGCAGTATAGATGCCAACTTCATTCAGCACTTTATATAGCTCCTGCTGTTCCGGTGTGAGAAGGGTATCAAAGTTATCTGACAGATAGCTTTCAAAGCTTGTGGTAGTTATGTTGATGTCCAGATGATATTTAATTTCGGTCCAGTCTCTATCTTCAGTTTCGTGCTCTACTTCTTCTTCCCATACAGTTGTGTCATAAGCATGGAGCAGGTGATGAATGGAGTCAATTTCCTCTTTTACACTATTCCTTTTAGCCACACCGAAGATTAAATTATCATCGAATGAGTAATCTTCATACTTACAGTCAAAGTATAGCAGAAGATAGTCGGCGTTAGTAGAAATAGTGATTTCATCTGCGGTCGTAGCATATCCATTGACGTAAAAGTGATATTCGTCAATATAGCTGTATTCTTCCTGGGCCGAGATATGCCGGAGCTTATCTGTCAGTTTGGCGTCCAGTTCGGTAATATAATCATAGGTTTTAGTAAGCTCAGTCTCTTCACTTTTCAGGCTGATAACCGGAAAGATCGAAGTAATAGAGGATGCTGCTGTTATTAGTAGAGCGATGAGCAGCACAATAAGCCCCGAAATTAAACTTGCTTTTAAGACGGCGGGATTAGAAAAAGCTTTTTTTAAAGCTCCGGAAATTTTCTTCAAAACACTCGAAACTGTCTTGGCTGTCTTTTTGACTCCCTTGATTGTCCCTCTAAGAGCTCCTCCTGTAAGTTGGAATGTTTGTTTGCTTCTCATCGCCACACTTTTGGAAGCAATCAACGTTTGCGTGCCAAAGTCATCTGAAACCTCAAAATTATTTGCCCATAAGTGAACTCCCTTTTTTATAACACCGACCGGAGACACTATGCTTTTCTTCAATGAGGGTTTTTTCAAAACAGTCTCCGGATTTGTGTAAGAACAGATCTCTTTTGTTAATTTTCCGGGAGCAAGAGCAGCATACTTTCCAGCTTTATAGCTATAGTTTTTTAGTTCTTCAGAGATCTGATCTGTGGAGCTCTTTAAATTACTTTTTTTTGCTTTTTTCTGTCTTTCAGCTTCGGCAGCTTGCTGACGACCTTTCGATTTTTTTATCACCCGCCCTTTTACAGTATCCTGAATTGCAGGTTTTACAGAAGATCTTCCGGCAACGCCGAGCTTGGGATTTTTAATGATTTGCTTTTCTGATTTTATTTTAGCATCCCCGGCAGCACCACCAATTAGCTCTGTTGCATTGACTTTATCTTCTACGGTACCGTATCTCGCCTCTTTTTTGATGGGAGTTTCTTTGTTTTTATGTTGATTCCGTTCCGATCGAAAACCGGATGAAAGAGGGCTTTTTTTGGTCTCTGTGTCTGGAAGCCTGCGCTTTTTATGCAAAAGGGGAATCTCTGAATCTGGATTTTCTGTACGGTATAGCCCAGGCTGTTGTAAGGTAGAGTTCTTTGAAGATGAAGAAGGCATAGAAGTCGGAACTTTAGTATTATCTGAAATTCTGCTCTTCTTCACCTTTAAAAAAGATGAAGGATCCTGCGAATGAATTGCATTCTTAGCAGATTCCTGATCAGAAGAACGAATCGCATCCTTTAAGTGCTCGCTGCTGCTATCCCGGATAACAGAAGTATTCTCTCTTGTACGGATTATCTTTTCGCTCATCCCTGCTCCTTTACCATTTGATGTTCATTGTTATAGCTATATAAAATTAAAACATTTTAAATTTATATAGTTATGTTGTCTCATTTTTCATGAGTTCTGTTACTTCTTCGATACGGGTGGTCATCATTTCATAGAGAGCATTTCCTTTTGGGAAGTTATCGACAAAAGGAACAATGGATTTTCCTGCAAAGAGAAGCCCGCTTCCTGCAGGAGTATTCGTAACATAGGAGAGTTGTTTTGTACTCATGTTCAGAAGTCCGGCGAGTTCTACTCTATCCGGCTGCGCCTGATTAAGCATCATGATAAAGTCACTGTTTGAAAGCATTCTTCTTGCCAGATCGGAGAGAAGCAGTGTCTCTACATTCTGTGTAATCGCAGTAGGGATTGCTCCCCATTTGCGGCTTCGGCTCCAAAGCTCAAAGAAGTACTGTGCGGAATATTCGTTAGAAAATAGGAGCTGAATTTCGTCAATATAGATCCAGGTACGTTTTCCAACTGCACGATTTTGAGTGATTCGGTTCCAAATCTGATCGAGCACAATTAACATTCCCAGCGTTCGGAGCTGTTTTCCCAGGTCACGAACATCATAGACAACGAGACGATTTTCAGTATCCACATTGGTATGATGGCTGAAAACAGAAAGTGTACCTTCGATGTAAAGCTCCAGTGAAAGGGCAAGGCTCTGTGCTTCTGGTTCAGGCTGATCCTTTAAAATCTGATAAAAGTTCTTCAGTGTCGGCACCGGATATTTTTTCGGATTCGCAAAATACTTTTGATAAGAAAGCGTACACGCACGGGAAACAATAGATCGCTCTCCGGCAGTCAGTCCTGATTTTCCACCAACGAGCAGCTCTACCATAGTAAGGACAAATTCTGCCTTCAGCATAAGCGGATCATCGTCATCAGCGTAGTTATCTGTAATATCCATAGGATTGATGAAATTCTTGCTTCCGGCGGAGATATGGATATGTTCCCCATGAAAGCCTTTTGCAATCGCCGTATACTCCCGCTCCGGATCAATGATAAGGACTTCCGCATTCGGATCAGAAAGCAGCACATTTATCATTTCACGCTTTGCAGCAAAGCTCTTTCCGGAGCCGGGCGTTCCAAGAATTACACCATTCGGAGCCTTTAAGTTGTAACGATTAAAGAAAATCATGTTCCGGGATAACGCATTAAGACCATAGTACATGCCGCCGGACTGATAGAGCTCCTGCGTTGTGAACGGAATAAATACCGCAGCACTTCCGGTTGTCTGTGTTCTCTGAATATCGACACTGTTCTTTCCAAGGGGCAGCGTTGAATTAAAGCCCTCTCTCTGCCTGTAGTCCAAGGGAACTGCCGTGCAGGATTTTTCCGCACAGATAGAGCAAATCTGGATAATGTTATCCGAGAGCTTTTCCATATCCGGAGCAAAGGTATAAATTAGAATCGTACTTTTGAACATTCTCTGATTGTCGTTCTCCAGACTGTCCAATAGTCTTTCTGCTCCGGCATACTTGCGGCGTACTTCCTGTGGAGTGGACAACTCAGGATTCCGTCCTTTTTCGGAGGCTTTTTCCTGATTGGCACTTTGCTCCATTTCCATAAAGGCAAGCGTTCTACGAACTTTTTCCAGTGCTTTGTCCTGCTTGATCTTGTCAAGATGTACAGAAATCACAAGATCGATTGGCAGATCTGTGAGGCGGGTAAGCAGCTGATCGGACATAGTAGCGGGAAAATCCCGGATAATAAGAACTTCACCAAAATAATTTCCAACCTCAAAGCTCCGTTTATCACTGAAATTAAAGCTCATAGGAGCAATAACCTGTTTAGTTGTCAAATTACTGTAGATCAGGGTCTCGTAGTCAAAACGGAAAGGCTCATAAGGGCGTGTAAGTCCCTGTATAATTTCGAGGCGCTGTGTTCCGTTTAAAACTTCAATATCACAGCCAAGGCTCTTAAAGTGGCTGCCATAATCAGCTTCTACACGGGACAGCGCTGCTTTAGCGTGACGATAGGTTGCCGCTGTCGTAGAAATGGTGATGTACTTTTCCCGGATGATACTGTTTTCGCCTTCCAGTGCTTTGTCAGCGAGCATCTGGTTCATGATTTTTCGGTATTCATCTTCCGGATCATCATTCATTTTCAGAAACATGCTTTCCCGGAATAAATCCTTGTCAATGTTTCTGTCGTTGATCGTGATTTGATAGTGCAGTGGAGGCTCCAAGGTATTCAGAATTTCACAATATTTTGAAAAGATATCAACCTGTTCATCCCGTCTTGCCGTCTGGTAATTGATGTCTGTGATCCTCATGGTCATTGAGTACAGTCCCGGTTCCACCTCGCAGATTCCATCGTCGAACATTTTTAAATATCCGATATAGTCCACAGCGTTCTTCGGCGCCGCTTGCTGCTTTGCATTTCTGATCTGCTTTTCGTTTTGCTGCCTTGTACTCTTTTTGAGCAGTTTTAATTTTTTGTCTTGTTGCCTTGCTTTTTCTCTTTGCTGACGCCTTATCTGTTCGGAAGACAACGGCTTCTCGGGCACAACGATTTTCTCTCCGTTCTTTTCCGGTAAGAATTGTTTTTCCATTTCCTGTGGTTTCTTTCTCAAAAATCCAAGCATACGATGATTTCCTTTCTTCCGAAGCTTTCAGCTCCTCCTCGATATTTGTTTCCGCTTCCAATGTCAGCTTATGCAGGCCGATCCTGTGTCGTAGCATCAAGGCGAAGAACTTTTCAAAGGGCTGACCATCCTTCTGGATGAATCCTAATGCCATGAAAGGCAGTGATTCTGCTATGATGACATAACTTGTTGCGTCCATTGATAAGCCGAGTGTTTTTATACATACAAAGTAAGATCCAATGCTAAGAACAATCGCCATCGAAAAACAGCCAAGCTGCCGAAGTGACATGTTAAAAATCAGCTTTTCCTTGTAGTCATCGATTTCTACAGGAATATCTACTTCGATCAAAACTCCCTCCTCTTCTAATGCTAGATAAAGTTATAACTATTTAATAATAAGATATTTTAATGTTATAAATACGTGTTTGCTATTCAGAATAATTCTTACGGTTATGGAGATACCACGAACAGACAAAACTGCCTTGACTGCGTTCCCGCTCACTACATTGCCCCGCAGATACTCTTCGCCCATTTTCCGGTAGAGAACACTGCAAGAATCAGGACAATGGAATAGCTAAGTGTTCCGAGCAGTATCATGTAAATATTTGTGTTTTCTGCTGTTGTTGTATCTTGAAATGCCTGATTGAATATCATTGGATAGAATGTAAGAACTAGATAAATCAGAGTCCCCTGTATACAAACTGCAGCAAAGGACTTAAAGAAGTTCTTTCCAATCTGTGAGAGTTCTTCGTTCGGGATAGTAGCAATTGGAATTGGCGAAACAGCAAGATAGATATAAAGCTCAATAAAACGTGTGATGATAATGACATTTGCAAATGCTACTGCAAACAATGTAATCAAAAAGACAATGAAGCAAAGAAGCAGTACAGGAATACCCGGAATAAATCCAATATCGGAAACAACTTTTTCTGCTTCAGCCAGTTCCATCCCTTTAGAAATTCCTTCTCCACTATTCAAATCACGAATGCTCTGCGAAAGTTCTGCGGTTACATCAAAGATCGCCTTCATGAGCAGAGGAACTTTATCAACTACCATTTTGCAGATCACCATTTTAAACATAACTCGAAACACCATCTCCACTCCAAGCGGTGTGCCACCTCCGGAACCGTCAATTCGAGTGCTTGCCTTGTAAAGCTCCATCACAAAGAAGAGCGCCAGGACAACATAAGCGACAGGCATACAGACACTCTGCATGACCGTATTTGCATATTCATAAACTCTGTTCAAATAAGAGCCGAATGTTCCGGTTAATGCTGCGGAGTTTCCTGTCAGCTTAACAGATAAATCACTGATCCATTGAAGAACTGTTAAAATTGCTTCTGACATGGTTTTTCCTTTCTTTTAGAAAAACAGCGGCTTTTCAGCCGCCGTCTCTTCTATGTTCTGCGGCTTTATGGAGCAGTGATTTGTGAAAAAAGCTGCGCTGCTGCAATAATCAATCCGCCACCGACAATCTGCCAGATTCCCGCCTGTAGTCCGGGACCGTTTTTGTCCTTTAAAGCTCCGGCAAGAACAATTACTCCCCAGACGAGCCAGAGCCCGCCGCCTACAGTTGCAAACTTTGTTACAAGAGTCAGTACGCTTTGCATTGTTACCATGTTTCGTTCCTCCTAGACAGTTATTTAACCAAGTTTTAACTTTATGTATTTTTAATGTTATAACTATATAAAGTTATAAATTATTTAATTCCGGAACCTGTATAACCTGTACAGACTGTATATTCTTCAAAAATTTCTCATTTTCATGTTCTCTCCGTTGCTCAATTTCAAACCAGTTTTGAGGATCGGCATCAGAAAGCTTCTGATAGTTTTTATGTTTTTCAATATCATACTTTTGTGACAAGAAGGGCTTGCAACCACTGATCTTTAGGATACAGCTGCGCCTTTTTAAGGTTCCAACTTCATCTGGTGTAATGAGATCTCTTCCAAGGTTCTGATACTGAAGGGAATAGGAACCATTCTGTCCCTTCGTCTCGCTGCTGTTTCGATTATCAATCGTAGCTTTACCACAGAGCTTTGAAATGTATTCCAGTGTGCTCTGCTCCATACCACCAAGGAAAAGAAGACTGTCACAGTTTCCGGTAATTACTTCCCAGGTGTCCTTGTACAGATTCTTAATCTGAGCAAGATTCTGCAAGATGATGTTCATGGAGATGCCACGGCTCCGGATTGTGGAAATCAAAATTTCAAGCTGAGGAATCTGACCGATATTTGCAAATTCATCCATCATGCAGCGTACAGGAAACGGAAGTTTTCCATGGTAGTCAGTATCTGCCCGGTAGACAAGAATATCGAACATCTGCTGGAACATCATTGCCGCAAGGAAGTTAAAGGAACGGTCTGTGTCAGGGAGAATGATGAAAAGAGCTGTCTTCTCGCTGCCAATTTGGTCAAGCTCCAGCATATCGGTTGAGACAAGTCTCCGGATAGAGGGAATATTAAAAGCTGCAAGCCTTGTTCCCACTGACACCAGAATAGATTTTGCAGTTTTCCCGGCGGCAAACTTGAAGAGCTCATATTGCTTTACA
>Ga0129315_1000733_pt1 | contig 21000 bp, 19 predicted proteins | sample Cm827metagenome_FD_94432 | JGI IMG/M metagenome (GOLD analysis project Ga0129315, IMG submission 94432) | Eastern black-and-white colobus group fecal microbial communities from Wisconsin, USA - Cm827 metagenome | ecosystem: Host-associated > Mammals > Digestive system > Large intestine > Fecal...
TGAATCCAGAAGAACTTCCCCCTCATATTCTTTTATTATCCCTGATAATACATTTAATAAAGTTGTTTTTCCACAGCCTGAAGATCCTATTATTGCACATATATCTTGTGAATCTATATCAATACTTATTGGACCTAGTGCTTTTACTTTTTCCTTTTTAGATTCATAGAAAACAAATAAATCCTTTATCTGTATCATAAAATCTCCCTACAAGCTATTTAATAAATTTATCAATTATTACATCTTCAGCTTTTAAATCTTTATCTATTATTCCATTATTTTTTGACCAATCAAATACAGCTTGAACCTTCTCTGAATTTGGTAAATAATTTGTGTTAAGTTCTGGTAATATTAAATTACCTTTTGTATCTTCTGAATATCCTACTGTTTTTATAACTATATCTTCATATTCTTTTATGTCAGTATTTTTCATGTATTCTACAGCCTTGTTATAACCTGTAAAGAAAGCTTTTATTGCTTCTTCATTATTGTCTATTTGATCTTGTAAGAAACCTATTGCTGATATCATTATATCTGCATTATCTATATCAGCTAATCCCTTACCACCATCAGCTACTGCTGTATCATTAAAAGGAGCTGGAAGGATAGCTGCATCTACTTGTTTATTTCTAAGAGCTTCTAACCTAGCTGGCATTGCTGGTATAGCAATCTTTTCTATCTCACTTGAATTTACTCCATTTTCTTCAGCTATATAATCTGATAAGTAATCTATCATAGTATTTTCTGATATAGCCATTTTCTTACCCTTTAAATCTTCTAAGTTTTCAATTCCTGAATCTTTACCTACTACTAAAGTCCAAGCACCATTTGTTGCCCCTGTAATCTTCATATCAATTCCTGAATTTTGATAGATAGAAATAGCAATTTCATCAGCAATTACTCCATCTAATTCTCCTGCTTGAAGGGCAGCATCTCTATCCTTAGCTGCTGTAAATAATTGAAAATCTAATTCTAATCCTTCTTCTTCAAAATATCCTTTTTCTTTAGCAATTACTATTGGTACAATATCTATTGAGCCCATTGCACCAAAGCTTAATTTCTTTATTTCTTTTACTTCTTCTGTTTGTGTCTTAGTACATCCTGCCATTGTTCCTACCATAGCTAATGCCATAAATGTTGTAAGCAATTTTTTAAACTTCATATTCAGTATCCTTCCATTTCTTAAATAAATTATTTTCTATATTTAGATAATCTAATATTTTCCCAATTAAGAAATCCACTATTTCATCAATACTTTTAGGATGATGATAAAAGCCTGGCATAGCAGGAATTATTCCTACACCCATTTTAGATAATCTACACATATTCTCTAAATGTATTGTATTTAATGGTGTTTCCCTTGGTACTAAAATTAGTTTTCTTCCTTCTTTTAATGCTACATCAGCTGCTCTACATAATAAATTTTTAGATAATCCATGACTTATTTCAGCTAAAGTTCCCATTGAACATGGCAGAATTATTACTGCATCATATTTATTTGAACCACTAGCTACTCCTGAAAACATATTATTGTTATTTTCAAGTTTTATATTACTATAAGTTAAACTTAGCTCATCAATCCAAGTTTTTAAATTAATTCCAAGCTCAAATCCAAATACTTGTCTTCCCTTTTCAGTTGCTACAACATTTATTTGAATACCTTCTTTGACTAATACCTCTATCAATCTTTTAGCATATATACTTCCACTTGCACCTGTAATTCCAACTACTATTTTTTTCATAGTCCCCTCCTTATATATGTTTTAATTAATAATCAACATATTATAATAAACAATCTATAACTCCAGCAAGTAAAAATACTATACTTATAACTTGATTTACGTTATATGATGCTACTTTAACATTTTTTAAATTATCTGGACTAACTAATTTATGCTGTATTACAAATAATACTGCTATTATAGATAAACCTATGTAATATATTATCCCTAGTTCAGGTGCTAATAATCCAACTAAAAATAAGCAACTTAATGCAATTACATGAAATACCCTTGATATAAGTAATGCATTTTCAACTCCAAATCTTGCAGGTATTGAGTGTATACCATTTGTAGTATCAAAATCGTAATCTTGAGCTCCATATATTATATCAAAACCAGCTACCCATAAAGTGTTAGCAGCTCCCATTACTAACGGTAGTAAGCTTATTTTTCCTGTAACAGCTAACCAAGCTCCTACTGGTGCTGCTGCTGAAGTTATTCCAAGTACTATATGACATGCCCATGTAAATCTTTTAGTATATGAATATATAATCATTAAGAATAATGCTATAGGAGAAAGTATTAAACATATAGTATTAAGCTTCCATGCTGCAAATACCATAATTGCAAAACATATTATTACAAATATTATTATCTCCTTTTTATTCATTAAACCTTGTGGTAATTGTCTAGTTGCTGTTCTTGGATTTCTCGCATCTATTTCTGCATCTATAACTCTATTTAAAGCATTTGCTCCTGTTCTAGCTCCTAAAAATGCAATTAATATCCAAAATATAGTTACAAAATTCAACTTGTTATTTCCAGCTATAAGCATAGATATTAATGCGAAGGATAATGAAAAAATAGTATGTGAGAACATTACTAAAGTTCCGTAATCTAAAATTTTATTTTTTATTTTACTTAATTCCATATTCTTGCCACCTTCTATCTACATGCTCTTTCATCTCTTCACTCATTTCTATATCCTTTGGCCATTCCCTACTATGTCCTTCACTTGGTAATTTTCTAGTTGCATCTATTCCTAATCTGTTATCATCGTATATTAGGAAATCTCTCTTAGCATCAATATTATTGAATACCTTCCAAGCTACCATAGATAAATTTTTAGGATTTACTTCTTTATCAACTACTATAACAATTTTAGTATAGATGCTTTCTTCCATTTCCCATACAGACTTCATTATCTCCCTTGCTTGACCTGGATACTTTTTATCTATTGATATAATTACACAACTATTAAAAACTCCTTCTAATGGGAAGTTTATATCTATTATATCTTCTTTATTTCTAAATTCTTGCCAAATTTTATCTGCCTGTTCTTTAATTTTACTTGTAATTTCTATATGCTTTTGACCTTCTCTATCCTGAACTTCCATTGGCCATTTTTTAGTTGCATCTATACCAACCCTGCTACCATATAAAGGTGTATTAGAAGCGTGATCTAAAGCATCTAATGGACCTTCAGCTATTACTATATCTCTCTTAGCATCCATATTATTAAGTACATTTAAAGCTACAGCCTTTGCATCTTGTGGATTTATGTCCTTATCTACAACTATAACCATTTTAGTGTACATCATTTGTCCCATTCCCCACACGGAATTCATAATCTTATTTGCATGGCCTGGATACTTTTTATCTATTGATATAATCACACAACTATGAAAAACTCCTTCTAATGGGAAGTTTATATCTATAATTTCTGGATTCATCATTTTAAGTAGTGGTAAAAAAATTCTTTCTGTTGCTTTACCCATATAACAATCTTCCATAGGTGGTTTACCTACTATTGTAGTTGGGTATACAGGATTTTTCTTATGTGTTATACAAGTTACATGGAAAACTGGATAATCATCAGCTAATGAATAATATCCTGTATGATCTCCAAATGGTCCTTCTAATCTTAACTCCTCATTTACATCAACATATCCTTCTATAATAAATTCTGCATCTGCTGGCACATATATATCATTTGTTATTGATTTAACCATGTTTATTGGAGCCTTTCTTAAAAATCCTGCAAACATCATTTCATCTATCATTTTTGGTAGTGGGGCTGTTGCTGCATATGTTATAGCTGGATCACATCCAAGGGCTACTGATATAGGCATTTTTCCACCTAATTTTTTATACTGTTCGTAGATTTCTCTACCATCTTTATGCCAATGCCAGTGCATACCTGTAGTATTTTTATCATAAACTTGCATTCTATACATACCCATGTTTTGTATTCCTGTATCTGGGTCTTTTGTAATAACTAAAGGTAATGTTATAAACTTACCTCCATCCTCAGGCCAACATTTAAGCACAGGTAATTCATTTAAATCTGGATCATGATTTATAACCTCTTGGCAAGCTCCCTTTATTGGTAATTTTATTGGTAAAACTCCTACCATTCTACTTAATCTCGGTAGAGATTTAACTGCATTCATTATCCCCATATAATTACTCATATCAATAAGCTCTTCTATAACATTCCCCATGTCATTTATATTTTTTACCCCTAAGGCCATTCCCATTCTTTCATATGTACCCATAGCATTTATAAGTACTGGATATTTAGAACCTTTAACATTTTCAAATAATAATGCTTTTCCATAACTTTTAGATACTCTGTCTGTTATTTCTGTTATTTCTAAATCTGGATCTACTTCAACTTTTATTCTATCTAATTCGCCTTTTTTATCTAACTCTTTTATAAATGCTTGTAAATCTTTAAAAGACATAATTACCTCCTAAATTTAACCTTATTGATTTAAGTTCTACATTGTTTTTATATAAATGTTATAATGTTGTATATAATTAATCCTACAGGAGGACTAAAATGCTAACCTTAACTAAAAAATTTAAAACTTACGATATTAATTGTTCTGTAGTGCAAATGGGAAATGATTGGAATATAAGCATATATGGTGGTGATATTCCCCATATAGGTGCTCTTGCACTTGGAATACCTAGACCTAGCCTTGAAAATAAAAATAAAATAAGTTCTTCAGTATCTGTTTTAACAATAACTGGTCACAAAGAGGATGTTATTGTTCAAAATGTAGCTAAAGTCTTGTCAAGTACTCTTAACAGTACAGTAATTGTAAGTTGTGGAATACATATTAATGATATCTCTTTTGATGATATACAAAATCTAAATTTAGTTATCCACAATTTAGTTAATGAATTAATTTCTAAAATCTCATAACTTATAAGTGTAGTATTTAGATATTGTGTAATCTAAATGCTACGCTTGTTATAATTTTATACCAATTAATTATATTACTCAGTTACTAATTTAACAATTAAATATGAACACTTTTTTTCTATAATTATATTTTTTTCTATAATAATTAAAAGAAGCTGTATTAACAGCTCCTTAATTTCCTATATATAGTAAACCTCTGATAATATCTTAATTGCTAAATCAGAAAAATATTTAGCTGCAATAATTAATGCATCTTCATTTAGGTTATAAGATGGATGATGCCATTCCCTACTTCCTTCAACTCCCATCCAAATAAAAAATCCTGGAATTTTATTTTGATATAATGCAAAATCTTCTCCACCAGTGCTTTCCTTAGCTAATTCAACTTTATATCCTAATTCTATTGCAGCTTCAGTAGCTACTTTAGTAAAGCTTTCATCATTATAAACTCCTGGCAAATATGGATACCATCTAAAATCTACATTGGCTCCAAAGGCTGATGCAACTCCTTCTATATTTCTCTCAATTAAATCAGGAATTATTTTTCTAACATCCTTTTGAAATGTTCTTACTGTACCTTCTAAATAAGCTTTTTCAGGTATTACATTCCAAGTGTTACCTGATTGAAACCTAGTTATACTTATAATAGCATTATTAAAAGGACTTAAATTACGACTTATAATTGTTTGTAGTGAAGATACTATTTCACTAGCTACTATAATTGGATCTATACATCTTTCTGGAATAGCTGCATGTCCCCCTCCCCCAATAACATCTATTTCAAATCTATCTACACTTGCCATAAGTGGTCCTGCTTTTATACCTATTGTTCCTACTGTAAGGTCCGGTTTATTGTGCATTCCAAATATAGCTTTTACATCCTTTAAAGCTCCAGAATTTATAATCATTTCAGCACCCTTTGCATTTTCTTCTGCTGGCTGAAATATAATTCTTACCCTTCCATGTATTTTTGATTTATTTTTATTTATAATAATAGCTGCTCCTAAAATTGCTGAAGTATGAAAATCATGACCACAAGCATGCATTACCCCATAATTCTTAGAAGCAAAGTCTAAACCTGTTTCTTCTATAATTGGAAGTGCATCAATATCTGCTCTTAAAGCAATAATTGGTCCAGGGTAATCTCCTTCTATTTCAGCAACAACTCCAACTGTTAAAGGTAAATTTAATATATTTATATTTTCTTCCTTTAACCAATTAATAATTCTTTTAGTAGTTTCATGCTCTTCCATAGATAATTCTGGATTTTCATGTAATTCTCTTCTATATTTAATTAGTTTCTCACTTAAAATTTTTTCATTTATAGATAATGTCATTTTGTCTATCTCCTCTCTTGTTTAGGACGATTATCTTTAGAATTTTTTATAATTCGATACTACATATAGTATTTATTACTTTATACTATTCTTTTCCTTTATAAAAATTCCATTATCTATAATTTTCTTTAGTTATAATGATTAAATTATCTATAGAGTTGAAAATTTTCGAATTATTTTATAGGTTATAAGTATGCTCAAGAGGGCCTCTACCTTCTCCTATATCTAGCTTTGCCTTTATAGCTCCTGTTAAATATTCCTTTGCATTTTTAACACTTTCTTCTAAACTTTTCCCCTCTGCTAAGTTACATGCAATTGCTGAAGATAATGTGCAACCAGTTCCATGAGTATTAGGATTTTCTATTCTTTCACTTTTAAAATATGTTATATTACCATTTTCATATAATATGTCTATTGCTTCTTCACTTAAATGTCCACCTTTAACTAATACTGCTATATTTAAATCCTTTGCTATTCCCTTTGCTGCCCTTATCATATCTTCTTGATTTTCTACTTTAAAACCACATAAAACTTCTGCTTCTTGTATATTTGGTGTTATAACTTTTGCTAAAGGCATAAGCTTGTTAGTAAGTACATCTATAGCTTCATCACAAATTAATTTACTTCCACTAGTTGATACCATAACTGGATCTAAAACTATATTTTTAGCTTTATAGTATGAAAGTTTCTCTGCTATTGCTTCTATTATTTCTGAATTAGAAACCATTCCTATCTTTGTTGCATCTGGAACTATATCTTTAAATATACAATCTATTTGGTTACAAACAAAATCTTTTGATGCCTCTTCTATTCCATAAACTCCAGTAGTATTTTGAGCTGTTAAGGCTGTTATAACGCTCATTCCATACATTTTATGAACTGTTATTGTTTTTAAGTCTGCTTGTATTCCTGCTCCTCCACTACAATCTGAACCTGCTATAGTTAAAACCTTTTTCAAAATCCATCCCTCCATTAGTATTTTTCATTAGAACTATATAATTAATCTAAAATTACCTCTTTTGTAATTTTTATAAATTCTTTAGTTCCTTCTTTTATATTTTCTTTAGCAAATATAGCTGATACAACTGCAACTCCATCTATTTTGCTACCCTTTAGTTCTCTTATATTTTCTTCACTTATTCCACCAATAGCTACTACTGGAATACTTACACTTTCACAAATATTCTTAAGTTCTTCTATACTTACATAATCAGCATCTAATTTTGTTGATGTAGTAAAAATTGATCCAACGCCTAAATAATCTGCACCCATCTTTTCAGCTATTAAAGCCTCTTCTTTATTTTTAGCTGATACGCCTAATATCTTATCTTGTCCTATAATCTTTCTTACTGTTTCTGCATTTAAATCACTTTGTCCAACATGAACTCCATCAGCATTACATTTAATTGCTATATCAACATTGTCATTTACTATAAAAGGTACATTGTATTTTTTACAAAGCATATTAATATTTATAGCTTCTTCTAAAAAATCTTTTTCTTCTAAATTTTTTTCTCTTAATTGGAGTATTGTAACTCCACCCTTTAAAGCTTCTTCCACATCATGTTCTAGTGTTCTATTTGAAAGCCAAGCTCTATCTGTCACTGCATAAAGTAATAATTGAGATTTATTTAATTTCAAATTTAGCACCTCCTTCTAAATCTTCTTCTGTTAATTTATAAACTTCATCAATAAGATAATTTCTATAAGAAGAATTACCCGAATTATTTTTCTTCAATATTTCATAAGCATTTTCTCCTGCAATACCCATAGTACATAAAGCTGCTACTGTTGCTTCTAAATAGTTATCATCATTTGCTGCTACAAAGGCAGATATCAGGGTAGTTAACATGCAGCCACTTCCTGTAATTTTAGACATCATTTTATGACCATTTCTAATTACATAAGCCGTATTTTCGTTACAAACTATATCTATAGCTCCTGATATTGCTATTATAGATTTTGTTTTTTTAGAAAAGTCTTTTGCAAAACTTATAACACCATCTATATTTTCATCTGTTACAACATCTGAAATATTAGCATCTACGCCCTTTGTCCTTCCACTACCTAAGGCTAATGCTTTTATTTCTGATATATTCCCTCTGATAACTGCAAATTTCACTTCTTCAAGTAATCTTTTGGCTGTACTATTCCTTAAATTAGAAGCCCCTACACCTACTGGATCAAAGGTTACAGGATGTGAAAGTACATTTGCTTTCTTCCCTGCAAGAATCATTGATTCTATTACATTCTTATTTAAAGTTCCTATATTTATATTAAGTCCATTACATATTGACGTTATTTCTTCTACTTCTTCCTTTTCGTCTGCCATAATTGGTGATGCTCCACAAGCAATTAAAATATTTGCACAATCATTGACTGTTACATAATTAGTTATGCAATGTATAAGTGGATTTTTTTCTTTAATATTTTTTAACATTTTACTTAACATTATTAATTCCCCCTTTAACCTTTCCAATAAATGTTGTTATTAAAATTATAATAATCATAACTGGTATTGTATTTCCAATAGGTGTATCAATCTTCATAAAGAAACGATAGATAATAAATCCTATAATCCATAAAATTAAATTAGTAAAGTCGAAATCTTTATTTATACTATTTTTATTTAATATAAAATTATCTGCAATTTGTATGGCTATCATTGGTGCAAATACTGACCCTATAAGATATAAGAAATTTTCATATTGAGTAATTGGGGTAAATATAGCAAGAAGCATTCCAATAATACAAACTACTATAGATGTCCACTTTTCCTTAAACTCTTTGGAAATACTGTTTAAACTAACTCCTGCAGAATAAACATCTAAGAATGTTGTAGTAACTGTAGAGAAAATTATTATTATAAGTGCTGCTACTCCAAGTCCTGCTGCTGCCATTATTTTAGATATATCTGATTCTCCTGTATAAATCGCAGCTCCCATTCCTATAATATACATCCATGAACTAGCTACAAAATAAACTATTGAACTAACTGCTATAGACTCTTTTGGCTTTTTAGCATCTTTAATATAATCTGATACTAAAGGTAACCAAGAAAGAGGCATTGCTATACTCAATTCTACCGCTCCTCCAAAACTTATATTCGCACTAAAGGTGCTTGTACTATTTTCTTTAAAAATAATAAAACTTAAAATTACTGTTAGTATAAAAAGCATAATCATAGCTACTGTATTTAGTTTGCTTAGTTTATTAATATCAATTATAACCCATAATATTATTAAAATTGATATTAGCACTGCCCATATTGAACTTCCACCAAAGCTGAATAAATTATTAGCTGCTATTGCTCCACTTATTATCATTACAGCTGTCCATCCAACTAATTGCAATGCATTAAGACTTGAAAATAATATAGATCCTTTTTTCCCAAAGGATATTTTAACGCTATCCATTGAACTAAGTCCTGTTTTAGCACCTATAGATCCAGAAAAATAGAAAAGAATACAACCAATTAAATGTCCTAGTAATATAGCAATTAATCCTTTTTTGAAGCCTAAAGGCGCAATAAGAGTTCCAGTTAATATTTCTGCAAGTGATACTGCTGCTCCAAACCAAATTAGACTTTGTCCAAATGTTGATATTTTAGATTTTTCCATAAATACATCTCCTTTTTATAATCATGTCAAAAAGGCTAGTAAATATAATTCCTTAAGTAACAAAAAAAGGAAATACCCTTTGGTATTTCCATCATATAAGCAAACTATATCACTTCCTACGTTGGCATTACCCAAATCAGGTGTAAGGGTCGAAGTTTGATTACTTCCTCTCAGCCTGCTACCACAAGCTCCCCCGATTATATCTAAATTGTGTTAATTATATCAAAGTATTTATTTTTTGTAAATAGTATACTTTAATTACCTTATTCTTAATAACTTATTTTTTTAAGACATAGAATGAATAATCATTAATTCTATAGCAAATAATATTTTTGAATAACTAAAAATTACTATAAAAGGAGAGAATTAATATGTCATTAATAGGTAAACAAGTAGAACCATTCAAAGCTGATGCTTATCAAAATGGAAAATTTTTAGAAATAACTGAAGAAAGTTTTAAAGGTAACTGGAGTGTAATTTGCTTCTACCCTGCTGATTTTACTTTTGTTTGTCCTACTGAACTTGAAGATTTACAAGATCAATATGCAACTCTTAAATCTCTTGGAGCTGAAGTTTATTCTGTTTCAACAGATACTCACTTTACTCACAAGGCATGGCATGATACATCTGAAGCAATTGGTAAAATTGAATATATTATGATTGGAGATCCATCTCATACACTTTCATGGAACTTTGATGTTCTTATTGAAGAATCTGGTCTTGCTGATAGAGGTACCTTTATTATAGATCCAGATGGAACTATTCAATGTATTGAAATTAATGCTGGTAATATTGGTCGTGATGCTAGCTCTTTAGTAGATAAAATAAAAGCTGCTCAATATGTAAGAAATAATCCAAAGGAAGTTTGTCCTGCAAAATGGAAAGAAGGATCTAAAACATTAACACCTGGTCTTGATCTTGTTGGCAAAATTTAATAGGTACTTATTATGTTAGATAATAATATTAAAGAGCAACTATCAACATACCTTAATATGTTAGAAAATGATATTCTCATAAAAAAGAATCTAGGTACTGACAAATATTCTTTAGAGGTAGCGGAACTTATTGATGAAATTTCTTCTATGTCTTCTAAAATTCATGTAGAAAATGCTACTTTAAAAAGAACTCCTAGCTTTAGTGTTAATTCTATGAATGAAGATACTGGTGTAATTTTTGCAGGTGTTCCCTTAGGCCATGAGTTTTCTTCTTTGGTTTTAGCATTATTACAAGTAAGTGGAAGACCTCCTAAGGTAGATGAAAGTATAATAAATAGAATAAAATCCATTGATAGAGATTTAAATTTTGAAACCTATATAAGCTTAAGCTGCCATAATTGTCCTGATGTTGTTCAGGCATTAAATCTTATGAGTATTTTAAACCCCAAAATTACTCATAGCATGATAGATGGTGAAAGCTTTAAAGAAGAAATTGAATCTAGAGATATTATGGCTGTTCCAACTATCTTCTTAAATGGTGAACATTTTGATAGTGGCAGAATAAGCCTAGAAGAAATTTTACTAAAGCTTGGTGAAAAGAAGGATAGTTCTTCTCTTAATGATAAAGGAATCTTTGATGTTTTAGTTATTGGTGGAGGCCCTTCTGGCTCTAGTGCAGCTATATATTCTGCAAGAAAAGGCTTAAAAACTGGAATAGTAGTTGAACGTTTTGGCGGTCAAGTTATGGATACAATGGCTATTGAAAATTTTATTAGTGTTCCATATACAGAAGGTCCAAAACTATCTAGGAACTTAGAAGAACATGTTAAAAACTATAATATTGATATTATTATTTCTGAAAGTGCAAAATCAATAAATAAAAATAATGATTATATAGAGGTAACTTTAGAAAGTAATGCTACTCTTAAAAGTAAAACTCTTATAATTTCAACAGGAGCAAAGTGGAGAGAACTTGGTGTACCTGGTGAAAAGGAATTTAAAAATAAAGGTGTAGCTTATTGTCCTCACTGCGATGGTCCAATTTATAAAGGAAAGGATATAGCTGTTGTTGGTGGTGGTAATTCTGGTATTGAAGCTGCTATTGACCTTGCTAATATTGTAAAGCATGTAACTGTATTAGAGTTTTTACCTGAATTAAAGGCAGATGCTGTTTTACAAGAAAAGCTAAATTCTTTATCTAATGTCACTGTACTAAAAAATGTTCAAGTAAAAGAAATTACAGGAACTAATAAGGTAAATGGTCTAGTTTATGTTGATAGAAACACAAATGAAGAAAAGAGCATAGCCTTAGAAGGAATCTTTGTACAAATTGGCTTAGTACCAAATACAAAGTGGCTTAATAATACTTTAGAAATGAATAAGATAGGAGAAATAATTGTAGATAAAAAATGTGCTACAAGTTTAGATGGTGTTTTTGCAGCTGGAGATTGTACTGATAGCCCTTATAAGCAAATTATCATTGCTATGGGTTCTGGCGCCACAGCTTCATTAAGTGCTTTTGACTATCTTATTCGTAATAAAAAGAATAGATAAATATCATATTCGTTGCTCCGTCGCATACGCTCCAAGTCGCCCTCATATGATATTTATCTATTTCTGTACTAGAAGGCAGAAGTTATACATGTTATTCTCAGAGTAAAATTTTATAAATTTTGAATATAAAAATGAAGTCTAAATGTTATGTATAAATATATAACATTTAGACTTCATATTATAAATAATTACTTTTTTAATTTACTTAGTTTAAATATAATGAATCTGTATTAAATTCTTTATCTATCATTTTAGTTTTATACATAAAATCAGCTACATTTTGTAATGCTGTACGGTCAGCTTCTGTTATTTCAATATTAAAATCATATTGCTTAAACATTTCTTCTACTGCTGACTTTTCTAAACCAAGGTCCTTAGCAACCATATCCATTGTTTCATCATGATTTTCATTTATAAAATCAAGAACCTTATATTGAGCCTTAATAAATAATTCTATTTCTTCTTTATGTTCATTATAAAAGTCTTCTCTAACAGCAACTACATTTACTCCATCAGTTAAGCCTTTTCCATCAGTAATTAAGTTATATCCTTGTTCTTTTGATTTATATGCATTAGCACCAGCAACTAATGCTACATCAATACTTCCAGCATCTAAAGCTGCTTTTGCATCTGGAATAGACATATTTACATAATTCACATCTTCAATAGTCATTCCTGCTTTTTCAAGATATGATACTAATAATTGGTGTAAAGTAGTTCCAACAGGTCCTGCTACTGTTTTACCCTTTAAATCTTCTGGTGTTTTAATATTTGCATCCTTTGAATATATAGTGTAAGCTTCTGGAGATCTACCATATATATCTAATACCTTTATATCTGCACCATTTGCTGCTGCTAAAACTGCTGAAGTTCCTCCAAGAGCATATAATATATCAACATCACCTGATGCTAATGCTTGAGTTTGATCTGCACCAGATGTTATTTCTGCATATTTGACAGTTATATCCTTGCCATTATTCTTAAATTCTTCTTCTATAATATTTTTATTTTTTTGTACTATGCTTGGTACATTTAAAGGTGATGTTACGTGAGTTATTGTTAATTCACTTAAATCTGATTTTTCAGAATCTCCTTTTTGTGAACATCCTACCATAGATGTCATAATTACAGTACCTGCTATAATTGATGTTAGTACCTTGTTTCTTAATTTCATTTTTCTTTCCTCCAAATTATGTATTTTATCTATTCAACCTTTAAGTCATTCATTATCTTCTTTTTAATATTTAGATATTTATCACTTAATAGGTCTCGTTCTTTATTTTTTTCATCCATTTCATATTGAGATTTAACTTTTCCTTTTTCTAAAACTACTATTTTATCTCCAAGAACTAAGGCTTCATCTATGCTATGGGTTACAAATAAAATTGGGCAATTTCTCTTATTATGTATTTTTATTAATTCTTTTTGCATTTGTTCTCTTGTAAAATAATCTAATGCAGAAAATGGCTCGTCCATCATTATAAAATCTGGTTCATAGGCAAAGGCTCTAGCAATAGATACTCTTTGCTTCATTCCACCTGATAATTGATTTGGATATGCACTATTAAATTTTTCAAGACCTACAGTTTCTATAATATCGTTAATTTTTTCTTCATTTATATTTTTCTTCTCTATACCAAAGGTAATGTTCTTTTTCACATTTAACCAGGGCATTAATCTATCTTCTTGAAATACATAGGCCTTTCTATTAATATCAGTTTCCTTTATTTCCCCTTCATCAGGTTTCATTAATCCAGCAACAAGTCTTAGTAAAGTAGTTTTACCACATCCACTTCGCCCTAAAATCACTGTAATTTTATTTTCATGTATATCTAAATTAATACCATCTAAAACTTTTATCTCTTCTTTTTCAACAGTATAAACCTTACTTACATTTACTAACTTAATCCCAACCATTATTATATGATCCTTTCAATAATTTACTAATGACAAAGGCAAATAGTCTATCTGTCATGTAACCAACTAATCCTATTACTAAAATACCCACTATAACTTTATCTGTTCTAGACATTTGTTGAGCAAATAAAATCATATGCCCAAGTCCTGTAGAGGCAGCTATCATTTCAGCACTTATTATAGCTCTCCAACTATATCCAAGTCCTATTCTCATACCAACTAATATATCTGACATAGCATATGGAATTCTTATTTTAAAAAAGCTTTTAATCCTTGAATATCCATAAACTTGTCCAACTTCAATAAGCTTGATATCACAACTTATAAAGCCTTTAACTGTATTTAAATATATAGGGAAAAATGATGTTAACACTATAATTGCTATCTTAGTAGTTTCTCCTATACCGAACCATAAAATTAATAGTGGTATTAAACTTAATGGTGGAATATTTTTTAAGAATTGAACAATAGTCTCGTAGTAATCAGTAGATTTAGGAAGTATAATCCTAAGCATTGCTAATATAAATGCGGATATTGTTGCTATGAAGAATCCTTTTATTACTCTTATAAAACTTATGTATATATCTATAAATATTTCTCCAGATAGAGTCATTTTATATAAACTATCAAGTACCTTAGCTGGTGATGGTAGTATATAAGAACTTACTAAATTAAGCTCCGTTACAATTATCCATATTAAAAGTAATGTTATAATTGAAATCCATGTCTTTATAATTCTTTTATTATTCACTTATTAACACTCCGTCTCCATTATTACATCCATTCTTGCAGTAATTTTTGTATCCATTCATATCTTTTTTTAAGTTATGTCAAATTTCATTAAATGTTATAGGTTTTTATCAGCATAATTTACCAATTTCAAAACAAGTATACTACAATTGATATTGAATATCAATATTAATTATTTCCAAAAAATATATTTCAAAATTTTAATACAAATATTTATTTTTATTTAAACTATTTTTTAATAAAAATAAGATAAATATTATATTTATTATAACATTCTTCACTAAAGTTATAATTATATAATATTTATCTTCTTCTATACTTAAGGTAATTTTTAAAATTATCCTTAAGTATAAAAAATGAAATTTTTATTTATTAATTTTAATTTTGATAATTTATATCTTGAGTATTTAAGTATTTAAATATTTTTAGTTCTTTTCCTTCTAACTTTTCCTTTTTCATTTCTATAGCATTTATTCTATTGTTATCATAATTTTTATAATAGTAAATACAGTTTTCTTGATCCATACAAGAAGAATATAAGGTTAAATCTTCTAAGCCATCTTGAGTTATAACTCCACCTTTAACCATCTTAACATAATCAAGCATATGAAAAAATTGAGTAACTGCATTTATATCATTATTAATTTCTGGCATATTAGCTCTAATATAAGCACTTCTTACAAATCTTGAAACTGATGCAAAATCTCCTGGTATTCCTAATGTTCCAGCGCCTACTCCTAAAGGATATAATTCTTGTCTGCTCCAAGTAGTATCTTTGGGATTATTTGGAGTAATAAACATATATTCATTTAAATTGGTTAAATGCCAATCAAAAGTAGGATTATTAGTCATTACTCCTACAGTATTATCATAAAAAGCAAATTTCTCCTTTGTTTTTTCAACAACTATAGACTTACCACTTCTATCACTAATCATCCAATGAAGAGTTGGACACGGTGTCTTTTCATTAATTGGAATATCTACTAATTCTATATGTTCAATACCCTTTTTAACTTCCTCTACAGTATCATGATTAGATAATACCCACTGAATAAAATCATATGGAGGAATATTAACCTTCCCTTTGCTTACTTCTTTTTCAAAATATGCATAGCCTTGAAAATTTAAACCTGCAGCAGCTAATCCATTTTCATTTATAGCATCAGCTAATGTAGGGTGATTATCAATAACAGTTCCCATACCAAGTATTGCACGATTATTTACTATTGTATTACCTGTAACTATATCTCTAAATTCAAAAAACCTTGGAAGCATAATAACTGATTGATTAAAAGTATAGGCTAAATCCATATTGCGCCCAAAGTAGTAATTACCTTCCTTTGAGCTTATACTTAATGCTGTACACATAAATCCACCTCACATTTAAATTAGATACTCCTATTATGTCTTTAATTAATTATCCTATACTTATAATGATATATAAAAACCTCACCAAATAACCTAGTTATTATTTACAAAGTTATTGGTGAAGCTTGTATAGTTTGTTTTCTAAATTAATATAGCTTAAATATAAACAGTAATTTTCTCCTCATATATCTATCTTTATCTGCCATTAACATTTCAATTTGCAATGTTTCCTTTGTAATAACTTTTCTTTTCACAATGACAATATTCCATCTTAATTTATTTTAAAAGTTCTCTCTTCTTAAAAGAAGACATCATAAATCTTTTAGCTGATTTCATATTTGTAAGCCAAACTATATGAGCATCCTGCTTCTTATTACTAAGAATTTTAGGAACTAAAAATTCAGCTACTGTTTCTGGTTTATCTCCAAGAGTATTAAAAACCTTTCTAAATTCATCATCTTCTAAAACTGATGAAGGCTCACCATTAGGAGATTTTGTAATAAAATCTGTAAGCATCATTCCAGGTGATAGCCTGCCTACCTTAATATTAGAATTCTTTAATTCTTTAGCTAACCCCTTAGTAAAATAAGTAAGTGCACGTTTGGAAGTACCATATAAAATTGTTTGCTCAATAATAATATCATTTGAGCCTAAGCCTTCCATATTCCATATTTGACCATGTCCTTGCTTAATCATATTCTCCACAGCAATTTTACACCCATACATAACACCTTTAATATTTGTATTTACAACTGCTTCAATATAATCATCAGGTGTATCCCAAAAAGATTCACGAGGACAGTTTTGCCCTGCATTATTAATCCATATATCTACACTTCCCCATTTATCAGATGATTTTGTCCATAAATTTCTAAGGTCTTCTTTCTTTGTAACATTGCAGGGAATATAAATATATTTATTATTAAATTCCTTAAGTTTTTCCTTTGTACTATTAAATGATTCAGGTTTTGAACCAGAAATAGTTACATTACATCCAATCTTTAAAAATTTTTTAGCCATTTCAAAGCCTAATCCACGAGTACTTCCTGTTATTACTACATTTTTCATTTTAAAACCCCTTCACCCTTTTAATTGGTTATACTTATAAATATTACCTATAATACCTAATAATACACCTTATTTTCTTCAATTACTTGTAGAATATTTTTATTTGTAGTAACTACTCTTGGTATTTTAATTTGATTTTTTGAAATTCCTTTTTCAAATAAAAATTCTTTTACTTTATTAAAGGTTCCCTCTTCTACTATTATTATCTTAGGCATAGCTAGACCATTTTTATTTCTAAATCTATTATAGGCTAAATTGCAATTTCTAAGCTCATTATCTAAGGTAATTTCCATATTTCTAACATCAGCTTTTGAAACCTTTCCTTTAACTTCAAAGTAAAATTTATATCTACCTGGGGTTATTAAATTATCTGTAACTGTAGTGTAATCTACTAAATTAATATTAAGCTTACTCTTTGTATTCTTAATAGAATTTGTTAAATGTTCTTCTGTGGTTTTTTCTGATACCATATTTAATACTTGATTTCTTCTATATAAAAATTCTATTTCTGGTGAGTTATTATAAAAGCCTACCACCTTAACTGCATCTCCTAACCTATATCTATAAAGACCTGCATAGGTGGTAATAACTATTTCATAGCTTTGACCTATTTCTAACTCATCAGAGGAAAATGTTTTAGGCTTCTTTTTATCAAATTCTCCTATTGGGATAAATTCATAAAATACTGTATCTGGTATTATTACATATCTCATCTTAAGAACATATGGATTTATACCCATAGTTCCTTCTGATGCTGCATAACAAGGAGAATATATAGGAATATTTCCAGAATAGTAATCAACAATATCATTATAAATTGAAAAATTTGCTCCTGTAACAGAAGCAATATATTGAAGTCTTGGCCATATTCTTTTACAAATTCCATTAAAACCTTTTTTGAATTCCCTTTCTAATTCCTCTGCTCTAGCTGCATTGGGTGATAAATATTTATTTAAAGACTTTCTAGTTTCTTCATCAATATTCAATGTTTTGCTTAATCTTCCCTTTCGTATATCTTTTACTAACATATAAGAATACTTTTCCATAACTCTTAATAAATCTAGAACATTTGAAATAAATACTCCAGATATAAATAATAAATTCTTTTCTATTAATCCAAAGAGTATATGCAAATAAAGGGATACTTCCTTATCTTTAATGCTCATAACTTCATAGGGTGAAGTATATAAATAAGGTAAAAATTTTTTAATACTTTTTATACCTCCAGATGTAGCTGAACAAATAGGAGTTCCCCCTTTTGTATAAGTACTCATAACAACATCAGCTATCATTAATCCTCTTCCATAATTCCAATTTTCTTTAAAAGTATTATAGGCAAATTTATTTATTAATAATGCCATATATTTTGAAGCTTTAAGCCTACTTTCCTTAGTTACAGGAATTAATTTTTGCTTACCTGTAGTTCCTGAAGTATGACCAAAATATTCAATCTTTTTTGTAACTAAAATATTTTCCCCTCCATTAGCCATACCTTCAATATAATTTTCATAATATGAGTACTCTGTTAATGGCAGCTTTGACTTAAAATCCTCTATTGAAAGTATATTTTTAAACTTATATTTTTCACCTATTTCACTACTAGCATTTTTCTTTAAAATATCAAATAGCACATCATTATTTACTTTCTTAAAGTTTTTAGTTTGCTTATTAAAATTCTTTTCTACTATTCCTCCACAAGTAATCATTGTCCTATAAAGTGCCTTACTTATAATGGACATATTTCTACACATCCTGTGATTATTTTCCATAGATATTATATGAAACGCATCAAAAAATGCTATTAAAGTATAACAATTAAATTAAAGAGTCATATTTTCTATAATAAAAAAATAAGCTAGTATAACCTTTAGTAACACTAGCTTATTTCCATTAAATTTTCTATTTCTTCTTTAGTTAACTCTCTCCAGTTTCCAACTTCTATTCCATCTAAAAGTATACTAACTATCCTTATTCTTTCTAGTTTAATAACATTATATCCAAAGACTTTGCACATTCTTCTTATTTGTCTATTTAATCCTTGAGTCAATATTATATTAAAGGTGTTATTATTTATTCTTCTTACCTTACAAGGTCTTGTAATTGTTCCTAATATATTAACGCCCTTTGACATATTATAAATAAACTCATCATCAAAATCATTATCTAAGGTTACTGTATATTCTTTTTCATGATAACTTTCTGAAGATAATATTTTATTAGCCATATCACCATCATTAGTCATTAGTATAAGCCCCTCTGAATCCTTATCTAGACGACCAACTGGAAAAACATAATCCCTATAATTGAGAAAATCAATTATATTATCCTTTATTTCTCTTGATGAAGTACAAACTATTCCCCTAGGTTTATTTAAAGCTATATATATCTTTTCCTTTTGCTTAACTTTTTCTCCATCTAACAATATATCATCAGTTTCTTCCACCCATTGCCCTTGCTCACATAGTTTTCCATTAACAATTATTCTTTTATCTTCAATTAATCTACTTACTTCTTTTCTTGAGCAATATCCATAGTTGCTTAATAGTTTATTTATTCTCAAAGTAAAATATCCTTCCTATTTGTAAAAATTATAATATATATTTTTATCCTATTAATAATACTATAATTAAAATAACAGAGTCAATTTATAGACTCTGTTATAACTTAAAAGTTTTATTTCAATTTATTAAAAAGAAATCTTAATTTTTTTCTTCAGGAGTAATCATAATCTTATCTATATCTAAACCATTTGTTCCAAAATATAATTTAATATAATGATTATTTCCGAAAACAAATCCTAAAGATCTAGTTTCTGTAACAAAGTGGCCTTCAGTTCCTCTAATAGTAATAGTATATTTTAAAGCATTATCATAATAAATAGATAAAGGTAATTGTGCTAGTGGTCCTTGATCTGATTTCATTTTTATTGAAATGTCATATACTCCATATTCATTAACAGAAATCCCAAAAACCTCTGAATTTCCATTTTCATTTTTGAATTTCTTTCCATCAATAACAATACTATTAGTTTCTTTATCAGCTTTATAATAAACTATATTCTCTACTTTTAAATCATCTTCCTCTTTTTCATTAATTTCATTTAATTCCTCTTCACTAATAAGATTTAATTCATGTAGCATTGCTGGTGATTTTATTACAAAGTTTAAAATATTCTTTGCATTTCTTTGTAAGTCACTTCTTTTTAAATCACCATTTTCAAAAGCTTCTTTAACATTATCATTTTCAGGATTTAACTTTGAATCTGCTACACACATATATATATCATTTTGAGCAGCTACCATAGGGTACTTATTTTCTTTTGTAGCTTTTTCCCCTTCTATATTTGCATTTGCCCACCAATCTGACATTACAATCCCATCAAAACCCCATTCTTTTCTAAGTATTGTTGTACATAAGTCATAGTTTCCAGCAGTCCAAATACCGTTTAATGGTCCATAACTAGTCATAACAGAACCTGCATTACCTTCTTTAATAGCAATTTCAAACCCTTTTAAA
>Ga0129315_1000737_pt1 | contig 20830 bp, 18 predicted proteins | sample Cm827metagenome_FD_94432 | JGI IMG/M metagenome (GOLD analysis project Ga0129315, IMG submission 94432) | Eastern black-and-white colobus group fecal microbial communities from Wisconsin, USA - Cm827 metagenome | ecosystem: Host-associated > Mammals > Digestive system > Large intestine > Fecal...
AATGAAATGCCTAGGATTAAAGGAAGCTTAAGTAATATTTCTTCTAAGCTATCTTCTATAAATAAAGATGAAGGCATAGATAAGTTATTATCTTTATTAAAGAATGATTGGGAAGCTGTAAGTAAGTTCTTAGGAAGTCCTGTAGAAATAAAAGAAGAAATTTTATTTCCTATTCCTAATTATGGATCAGCAATGTCACCATTTTATTCAACCCTTGCCTTATGGGTAGGAGCTTTGATTTTAGTTTCGTTATTAACTACTGAACCACATGGGTTTAAAGAAGATATTAAGTTTAAATCATATGAAAAGTATTTTGGAAAGTTATTAACCTTTGGCTTTATAGGATTATGTCAGGCATTAATTTTGACTTTAGGAGATATATATTTATTAAAATGTTATGTATTAAACAAAGGATTGTTTATAGGTATAAGTCTTTTAAGCAGTCTAATATTTATTATAATAGTTTATACTTTAGTTTCTATATTTGGTAATGTAGGAAAGGCTATAGCTGTAATATTATTAGTTATACAAGTTGCTGGAGCTGGTGGAACCTTCCCAGTAGAAGTAATGCCGAGTTTCTTTAAAAAGGTAAATCCATTACTACCTTTTACATATGCAATTTCAGCAATGAGAGAATCTGTTGCAGGAATTGTTAAAGCAAATTTAACTAGAGACTTACTTATGCTTTTAAGTTATGGAGTAATATTCATAATCATAGGGTTATTATTAAAGGGACCTATTAATAAAGTAAGTAGAAGATTTATAGAAAAATTAAATGAAAGTGGTCTAATAGGACACTAGAGGTAATGCATAATGCGTAATGGATAATGCATAATTAGTGGAAAATGAAATAATGAAATAATGAAAGAATGAAGGAATTCGGGTTTAACCGAATTCCTTTTATAATCTCTTTGCATAGGTAGAGAAGGTAAATTTATCTGGTCTATGTCTAGATTCTGTATATTCAAATAGTGTTCCATCCTCTAAATAAACATAATTTTTTATGATAGCCACTAAGTTATATCCTTTAAGATTAAGGAGTTTTTTATCTAGGTTTGTTACTTCTTCTACAGAAACTATTTTTTGGGCTCCTGCAATTTTTAAATTAATATTATTTTCTAGGTAATCGTAAATTGAATTACTTGCAATATCTTCTGTTAGATTTTTAATTACATCTTTTAAAAAGTAATTTATATCTAATATATTTTCTTCCCCATCTATTATTCTAGTCCTTTCTACATAGAAGACTTTTGAGCCTAATGCAAAACCAGTTTTATTTGAAAGTTTAGCATCAATTATAATTTCTTTAAAACAATGAACTTTAGTTGAGTAACTTATATTATTATTTAAAGAAGCTTCTTTAAAGCTTTGTAATCCACCTACTAAAAATTTGAATTGTTGTTTTTCTAAAACGAAAACACCTTTTCCATGGACACTTGCAACTAATCCTTCAAAAGACAATTGATTTATTGCTCTTCGTACTGTATTTCTACTAACATCAAATAAAGAGGTTAATTCATGTTCAGAAGGTAATTTTTCTCCAGCTTTATATTCATCATTTAATATTTTGTTTTTTATATATTCGTATATTTCTGTATATTTCACCATTTTCATTTAAGCTAAAATCTCCTTTGGACCTTGTTATATAGTATATTATAGCATTAAAGATAAAAATAAAATAGAAAAGAAAGATAAACTTGTTTAAACAACAATTGACACACTTGTTTAAACAAGTTATAATGAAATCGTAAATAAATATGTATTATAAATGGGTATTAAGGGGGAATAGAGATGGTAACTTATAAACAAGAAGCTTTAGACTTACTAGAACTTATAGGAGGAAAGAAAATATTGCAAGTGCTAGTCATTGTGTAACAAGACTAAGATTTGTTTTAAAGGACGAAAAAGTTGCAAAGGCAAAGGCAAAGGAAATTGAAAATTTACCAAGTGTCAAAGGAACTTTTATTAATGCAGGTCAGTTCCAAGTTATAATTGGAAATAATGTACAAGCCTTTTATAATGATTTAGTTGAAGTAGCAGGGCTAAAAGTAGAGTCAAAAGAAGAAGTTAAAAAAGCAGCTCAAAAAAATATGTCTTTAGTTCAAAGAACCATTGCTGGTCTTGCTGAAATATTTATTCCTATTTTACCAGCAATTATTACTGGAGGTCTTATTTTAGGATTTAGAAATGTTATTGGTGATTTAGCTATATTTGGAGATGGAACACAAACTTTAACAGCATTACATCCAATTTTAGCGGAAATTCATAGTTTCTTATGGGTATTAGGAGAAGCTATATTTCATTTCTTGCCAGTTGCGGTAACTTGGTCAACAGTTAAGAAATTTGGAGGCTCAGAAATTCTTGGTATAGTTCTTGGAATTACATTAGTATCACCACAATTATTAAATGCATATGGATATGCAGAAGCAGTACAAAATGGAGCTGTTCCTTTTTGGAATTTTGGATGGTTTACAATAGATAAAGTTGGATATCAAGCTCAAGTAATACCAGCAATATTATCTGGTATTGTATTGGCAAAAATTGAACTTAAACTAAAAAAATATATACCAGATGTTTTGAAGATGATTGTTATACCATTTACAACTCTTTTAATTACAGTTTTATTATCTTATATAATAATTGGACCAATTTCAAGAGAACTTGGCAATTATATTGCAGCTATTTTTAACTATTTATTAACAGGACCTTTTAAGATAGTAGGAGCCATAATTTTTGGACTTGCTTATGCACCATTAGTTATTACAGGGTTACATCACACATTTATTGCTGTGGATTTACAATTAATTGCAAATGGCGGAACTATGATATGGCCACTTATAGCTTTAAGTAATATTGCTCAAGGAGCCTCAGCAGTAGCCATATTAATAATATATAAAAAGAATGCTAGAATAAAATCTATAGCAGCATCAGCAGGGATATCTGCATGGCTAGGTGTTACTGAACCTGCAATGTTTGGAATCAACTTAAAATATAAATTTCCATTTATAGCAGCTATAATTGGTTCAGCATCTGCAGCAGTAATTTCAATACTATCAGGAGTATTAGCTAATTCTATTGGTATAGGTGGATTACCTGGATTCTTGGCAATTCAACCTAAGTATTGGATTCCATTTATAATATCAATGGCAGTAGCTGTTGTAGTTCCAATAGTATTGACATTTATATTGAATAAAAAGTTTGGAGCAAATGTTGAAGAAATAGAATAATAAATTAGTGCTGCTTTATAATAATGAAAAATGTAAAATTAAGAGGTGAATAGAATGAAGAAAAATGATTGGTGGAAATCATCAGTGGTTTATCAAATTTATCCTAAAAGTTTTAAGGATAGCAATGGAGATGGATTTGGAGATTTAGTTGGAATAATAGAAAAATTAGATTACTTAAAAGATTTAGGTGTGAAAGTTTTATGGCTTACGCCTATATATGTTTCACCTCAGAATGACAATGGATATGACATAGCAGATTATTATAATATAGATCCTATGTTTGGAAATATGAAGGATTTTAAAAGATTATTAAAGGAAACTCATAATAGAGGTATGAAACTTATTTTAGATATGGTTGTAAATCATACATCTACTGAACATCATTGGTTTAAGGAAGCAATTAAAGACATTAATAGTCCATATCATGACTTTTATATTTGGAGAGAAGAACCTAATAATTGGAGATCTAAGTTTGGGGGATCAACTTGGGAATATGTTGAAAGCCTAGATAAATACTATCTTCACTTATTTGATAAGACGCAAGCAGATTTAAATTGGGAAAATCCTAAACTAAGAGAAGAAATATTTAAAATGATGAGATATTGGCTAGATATGGGAGTTGATGGATTTAGATTAGATGTTATTAATCTTTTATCCAAGGATACTAGATTTTTAGATGATGATTTTAAATCTTCAACTAGAGATGGTAGAAGATTTTATACAGATGGACCCAAAATACATGAGTATTTAAATCTGATGAATAAGGAAGTTTTTTCAAACTATAAAGATATTATGACAGTAGGAGAAATGTCTTCTACCACAATAGATAATTGTATAAAATATACTAAGCCAGAAAATGAAGAACTTAATATGACTTTTAATTTTCATCACTTAAAGGTAGATTATCCAGCAGGAGATAAGTGGACTTTAGCACCTTTTGATTTTAATATGTTAAAGAAATTATTATTTCAGTGGCAAATAGAAATGGAAAAGGGAAATGGTTGGAATGCTTTATTTTGGTGTAATCATGATCAACCAAGAATAGTATCTAGATTTGGAAATGATACTTTGTATAGAGAAGAATCAGCAAAGATGCTTGCAACTGCATTACATTTAATGAGAGGAACTCCCTATGTTTATCAAGGTGAAGAGATAGGAATGACTAATCCAAATTTTAATGATATTAAGGAGTATAGAGATGTAGAATCATTAAATGCTTATAAGATATTACTAGAAAAAGGAATAGATAAAGATGAGGTCTTAAAAATATTAAAAGGCAGATCTAGAGATAATTCTAGAACTCCTATGCAATGGAATGATATGAAAGAGGCTGGTTTTACAAGTGGAATCCCTTGGATAAAAGTATCAGATAATTTTAATAAAATTAATGTTGAAGCAGAGATAGCTAATGATAATTCAATATTAAATTATTATAAGAAATTGATAGAGATAAGAAAAAAAAATAAAATAGTATCAGAAGGTAAGTTTATACCTATACTAGAAGAACATTCAAAAATTCTAGCTTTTATTAGGGAGTTAAATGGAAAGAAAATATTAGTTGCCTGCAATTTTTATGGAGAAAAAATCATGGCATCATTGGAGTGCATAGAAAACTTAAATCCTAATACTTTGTTAAGTAATTCAGAAAATAATAAAATACAAGAAGAAAAATTATTTTTAGAACCTTATGGGGCAATAGTATTAGAAATGAAAGAATGAAAGAATGAAAGAATGAAGGAACTTTTTAATGGATTCCTTCATTCTTTTATTTTAAAGTATGTAAATAATTATTAGTTTGTAGTTTTAATCTTGTAAAATATCTTTTATAATTAAATCTATTTCAGAGATTTCTTTATCTGTGTATGTAATAATATCATAATCATAAGAATAATTGTCAAGAGCTCTTTCTGTTGAATGATTATTTTGTTCAGATGTTAAATTATTCTTATAATCAACTCTAGTTATATGTATAGATATTGTTTTACCTATATTTTTTAAACATTCTATTTCTCTTGGGAATCTTGCATCTGGAATGATAGCAATATCAAAATCATCTTTAACTAGGTTAAGTATTCTAAGTAGCTCATTGATTACGAAGAATTCATCTTGAGCTCTCATTTTGTCACCTAATTTTTGAAGTATATCTCTTCCAACTTCGTCTTTAAGGCCATTCCAATTATAAACTTGGGTAGCAACCATTTTTAAATAATCGGCATAATGAATAATAAATACTTTTTTTCCTTTTGCCTCAAGAATATTTTTAAGCTTATTTGCAAGTGTGTCTTTACCATGTCCAGCAGGGCCAGAAATTGATATGCATTTCATTAATAGCTTCTCCTTTTCTTTTGATTTTCTAACTTTCTCTAAAGATTATAACATAATATAGTTATTATATATTGAAAAAAATAATATAATAAACTAAAATATATATTATATATTTGCAGATGTGGCGGAATGGCAGACGCATCATCTTGAGGGGGTGACGGGGGAATCCTCGTGCGGGTTCAAGTCCCGCCATCTGCACCATAGACAGGAATTTGTTAAAATTTTTTCGTCTTTGAGTTATAGAAATCAATTGGAAAATTGATTTCTTTATATTTTCAGAGAAGAATCGTTATTAGAAGGAGTACTGCTTACTTAATTGTAATTTAATTCCTTCATTATTTTCGCACCTATAGCAGTCATAGGTATTTTTTTATAAGGAGAGATATTAGAAAGAATAACTACTCCAATATTTTTTTCTTTATTAAATGCAATATAACTATTAAAATTACTGGTTCCTCCATTATGCCAAATAATATCATTTTTTTCATCAATAATCCAAGCCATTCCTATTTTATCCATATTTATATTCATTTTCTCATACATAAAATTATTAGCATATATTTCTTTTAATTCTTTGCTAGTATTATTTATATAATCTGTATTAAAATTCATATAGAACTCTAAATATTTTGACATATCTTCTATATTAGAGATAATTGCTCCGGCTGGAATATATCCATCATCTTGCTTCCAATTCCAATAACCTTTTAAATTTCCAGTACAAGTAGCAACTTTTGTATTTTCAAGATTTAAATCTTTGACAATGAAATCATTCATTAGAGTAACAAAGTCTTTGTTATAAACTTTTTCTAAAACAAGTCCTATAACAGATATGCCAAAATTTGAATATTCAAATTTATAATCTTTATCCTCCAAATCAATATTTTTCACTGTGTTAAATATATTTTCTTTACTAATACCATAAAAATCATTATCTTCATTAAACTTATTATTTATCATTTGTTTATCAAAATAATAGGATTTATAACCAGAGGTATGAGTTATAAGTCTTTCTATTGTAGGATAATACTTATCTTCATCAAGCTCTAAATATTCACTAATAGAATCAGTAATGTTTATTTTGTTTTCACTTATAGCCCTTGAAAGCAATAGAGATACGAAAGTTTTACTAATTGAGCCAATTTCATAATCATATTTTGTGTATTTTTCTTCTTTTCCATCTTCACCATAAACTCTATAATCGATTGTTCCATCTTTTATTATACCAACGGAAATTTTAGTATTATCATCATTTTTAGTTACATATTTTATCATATCATTTGAACTCATTTTTTCTAATTTACTTAATTGATAAATTTTGTAGATAAATATCGCTATTCCAATGAAAATAACTATTCCTAATAATATTAAAATAACCTTTAAAATCATTTTTTTCACTCCAATTCAACTCCAATTAAAATTATTATTTAGTAATTAGTAATCATTATAATTATATTACTGATTTTTTACTATCAGTATTTACTTGGGGATTTTTATTACCTACATTTACTTGTTCTTATGTTTCTTTCTGAGCATTACTTTTATTGATATTTACTAAAAAATAAACTCCAGTTCCTAGTGCTACAACAATAAAAATAATAACTCAAATTTTTAATTTTTTCTTTTGATGAATAAATTCATGAATTTTAAATTGTATTTACTGAAAATTCCTTTTTTAGTATAATTATATTATAAATGTCGTGTGTAACACTCGGTCAATACTTAAATTATAATTTGTATGAAATTTTATGTATTCAATGAAAGAAACTTGTGCAAAAACAGGACTTAGTTATGACACAATAAAGTTTTATTGTAATGAGGGACTTATTTCTAATGTAAAAAGAGATAAAAATAATTATAGAGTTTTTGATGTTTATAAAGATAAGAAATAGTAATTTATTGAAAGGAAATGATAGTATGAATTATTATCTTATGCCAATGTTAATATGGAATGTATTTGCAAAAAGTTTTCGTAATAATTTATGGATATTTGATATAGATGATCCTAAGAAATTAATTAAATCTGCAAAGTTAAAATATCAAGAAATAATCGGGGGAATTCCAAAGTTTGAAAAGAATGATGTTCTTTTAGTTAATATTCTTAGTGCAGCTCAACTTGCAGCAATTTATCTTTCATTACCAGAAAAAGCTGATGTAAAAGTAGTTGAAAAATTTTATAGTAAGTCAATGAATGATAATAAAATAATGATGATTATTTTAAAAAATACTAAGAATTTTACAAAAAAATATCAAAAAAATCAATTAAAACAGTCTATAAAAAGTAATAAGGCAACAAACCCATACACATGGAGATACAAATTCTATTATGGAAAAAATATAGACAGTTTTGATGCTATCTTTGATAAATGTGGAATATGCGATTTATTCAAAAAGCTAGGAATATTTGATATAGTTCCTGCATTATGTGCATATGATTATGAAATGGCGAAATATACTAATACGATTTTTTCGAGAGAAACTACAATTGCAAGTGGTGGAGAAGTATGTGATTGTCACTACAAAAAGCAAATTGAATAAAAGAGCATATATATGAAATTTCAAAAGTATACAAATAGTTAGTGAGTATGGGCTGTTGCAACAGCCCATATTTTTACTTGATGTAATATACTATAAATATATTAGGTTATTTTATTTATATTGGATTATTTGGTAAAAATATTAAAATAACAAATGACAAAATAATAAATAGTATACTTACTATTAAAAATATCTTTATGGAAGGATTTTTTGTAAACCTTAAAACATAACTCTCTTTTGGATTGCTTGGATTATAATAAACGGGTAATTCAGTTCCTATTGGAAATTTATCTATTAATATATTTCTTGAAACATGAATATTTTTATTAATAACTAAATTAGTGTCTAAAAAGTTATTTTCAATATCTGGAGTTATATTTTTAAAAGATGATGATTTAGTAATAATCCAACCATATTTTAAACGTTGATTATAGGCGATGTCATTTACAATATATTCAATAATGGGAAAGTATACACCTTTATTACCCAGCAATGTGTATTTAACAACTTTTCCAATAACAATTTGAGTAGATCTTTCTAAAGTATGTTTGTCCCTATTTTTAAGAAATAATGATAACACTAATAAAACTAGTCCATCAATAAAAAAAATCAGAAATAATAAAATGTTTACTTTCATAAGTTCTACCTACCTTTCTATAATAAATTTAAAATATAGTTATAAAGTTCCATATATTAGTTAAATAGATATTATCATATTATGAAATATAATTAAAATAAATATATTTAAAATAAAAAATAATAATTTAAACAGGGAATAAAAATTAATATGTGATATAATAAATACAAAATGATAACAATTACATAAGGTTAGTATTAATAGAATTTTGCAGTATAATTTTTTATTAATATTTTATGTACTAAGGAGGAAGATAAATGGATTTATTAAACTTATTGGGAATTAAGTATCCAATAATTCAAGGTGCTATGGCACAAATAGCTACAGCTGATTTAGCTGCAGCTGTATCAAATGCTGGAGGATTAGGTGTTATTGCTAGTGGTGGTTTTACTACAGATAGAATAAGAGAAGAAATAAGAAAATGTAAAAAGTTAACGGACAAGCCTTTTGGCGTAAATGTAATGCTTATGCACCCAGAAAAAGAAGAAATAGCAAGAATTGTTGTTGAAGAAAAGGTAAAAGTAGTTACAACTGGAGCTGGAACACCAGCGCCATATATGAATATGTGGAAGGAAGCAGGAATAATTGTTATACCAGTAATACCAAATGTAAAGATTGCAAAGAAAATGGAAGGCATAGGTGCTGATGCACTTATAGCAGAGGGTACAGAAGCAGGCGGACATGTTGTAGAAAGTACTACTTTAGCTCTTGTTCCTCAAATAGTTGATGCTGTAAATATTCCTGTAGTAGCAGCAGGAGGAATAGCTGATGGAAGAGGGGTAGTAGCAGCTCTTGCATTAGGTGCAAAAGGAGTTCAAGTAGGGACAAGGTTTATAGCAACAAATGAGTGCGAAGTTCATGAAAATTTTAAAAATGCAGTTATAGAATGTGGAGATGCAGATACGGTAGTTACAGGAAGAAGTTTAGGAGCACCAGTTAGAGGTATAAAGAATCCTATGACAATAAAGTTTTTAGAGTTAGAAAAAAGAGGTGCTAGTAGGGATGAGTTTGAAGAATTAGGAACAGGTGCACTAAGAAAAGCAGCTATAGATGGTGATATAGAATATGGTTCTGTAATGACAGGACAAATATCTGGTCTAATAAATAAAATTACATCTGTAGAAGAAGCTATAGAATCTATGATGTCAGAGGCCAATGAAGTTTTGAAAGCCTTAGGGAAGATAAAGCTTAGATAAGTATTAATTAAGAATTATAGTATAAAGGAGATATGGAGTTAATTAATTAGTTCCATATCTTTTTTATTAATTAAATAAGTATTTACTAGCAATTACAACTTTATGGAAATTATATTATAATTAATAATATAATTATATAAAAAATATGAGTAATTAACATGGAATTAAATATAAAGAAAATAAATTATGATGAAGCCAAAGAAATTTCAAAATGAATTTATAGTGAACCATATGGAATATATAGTATGGATGAAAAGGAACGAAGGAGGGAAGAATTATGTCATTAGTTAAAACAAGAGAATACTTAGAAAAATTTGGATTAGAAAATAGAATTATGGAATTTTCTGTTTCATCTGCTACAGTAGAAGAAGCAGCTAAAGCAATAAATTGTAAAGAGGGAGAAATAGCCAAAACATTATCATTTATTGTAGATAATAAGCCGATATTAATAGTTGTTGCAGGAGATTCTAAAATAGATAATAGTAAATATAAAGCAGAATTTTCTACAAAGGCAAAGATGATACCCTATGAGAATGTTGAAGAATTAATAGGACATGTAGTAGGTGGTGTTTGCCCATTTGGAGTGAAGGATGGTGTAACTATCTATTTAGATAATTCATTAAAAAGATTTGAAATACTATATCCTGCTTGTGGAAGTACTAATAGTGCAATAAAATTAACAGTTGATGAATTGGAAAAAATATCTAATTATAAAAAATGGGTAGATGTTTGTAAATACATAGAATAATAAATTAATTAGTGTTTTGGAGCAAATATATTGTAATTTGAATAAAAGGGATATTTTTCAAATTATATATTAGTTAACAATAATTTTGATAAAATAGTTAAGGAGAGTAAATGGGTTATTTTGGATTTTCTTATATTGGCTTGATTTATTTATTTATGCTTTTTATTCCAAACATAATTTGGACAAAAAATATGCCTAAAGGGTATAACGAGATAGTGAAAGATGAAAATAGAATACTGTTGCTATTTGAAAGAGTTGGTCAAGTTGCTGTAACTTGTTTAGCAGTAATATTTAAAGATTTTAATATTAATAATTTATCTATATGGAGCCTTTGGTTAATTGCATCTTTTATTATTATGTTACTTTATGAAGTTTGTTGGGTAAGATATTTTAAAAGTAATAATACTTTAGAAGATTTTTATGGAAGGTTTATTGGAATTCCAGTTCCACTTGCAAGCCTACCCATAATGGGATTCTTATTATTGGGTATATATGGTAAGGTCATATGGATGGTTATAGCTGTAGTAATTCTCGGAATTGGTCATATAGGTATACATTTGCAGCACCTTAATTATATTAAGGATAATAGCAGATGATTTTATCATTATATTTATAATATAATATTTAATATAGAAGGAATTAAAAGTTGAATTTTCTAGACTACATTTCTAACAGGCAATTATAGAGTGTAGTCTTTTTAATATATTAGAAAGGATAGAACTTTTATATGTCCACTTTTTTTATATAAATAAATTACGATTTGGGTGATAATATGAAGGGAAATAGACTATTTGAAATAATATATATTTTACTAGATAAAAAGAATGTTAAAGCAAAAGATTTAGTAGAAGTGCTCCTAATAAGGTGTTCTTAGAAAGGGATATAGGATATTCCAATGAGTTGGTACACCTTAAAATAAAAGTTAATAAGAAACTAGGATTTAGGGTATATGATGAGTTCCAAAGCTTTTCTTTAGATGATAATGGTGATTTTGTAATTAATCTAGACTTTCCATTATGTGAATGGTTATATGGATATTTAATGTCTTTTGGAGATAATATTGAAGTTCTCGAACCGTTACATATAAGAGAAGAAATGAAAAAAAGATTGATAGCAGCTTTAAATAAATATTAATATGACAGACTGATGTCATATTAAAGATTATATAATATAATTATAACAAGGATGTGAAAGGAGAATTATAATGAATAAATTAGATTATAAAAAAGAATTTAAAGATTTGTATTTACCTAAAACACAACCTATGGAAATAATTGTTCCTAAGATGAATTTTATTATGGTAGATGGAAAAGGGAATCCAAATGATGAAGATGGAGAATATAAGAAAGCAGTTGAATTATTATATGCACTATCATATACAATTAAAATGAGCAAGGATATTAAAAAAGAACTAGCTAATTACTTTGATTATGTAGTGCCACCTCTTGAAGGCTTATGGTGGTTAGAAGATGATGATATGGATTTTAGTAAAAAAAATAAATATATTTGGACTTCTATGATACGTCAACCAGAATTTGTTACTAAAGAGATTTTTGAGTTAGCATGTAATGAAGTTAAAAAGAAAAAACCACACATAGATATAAGCAAGGCAAGGTTTGAAGTTTTTGATGAGGGCTTATGTGTTCAATGTATGCATATTGGGCCATTTGATCAAGAGAAGGTAACTACTGAAAAAATTGATAAATACATTATAGAAAATAATTTAATTAATGATATTAGTGGAATTAATGAAGAGGGTAAAGTTAGAAGACACCATGAAATTTACTTATCAGATCCTAGAAAAATAAAAGTAGAAAAAATGAAAACTGTTATAAGACATCCTGTTAGGAGGTATTAATAATGGAATTTATAACAAATGAAATATTATCTGAAAGTAAGTTTAATAAATTTATTAAGGAAAAAGGCCTTATTTAGGAGAGATATGTATGGAGCTTATACCAGCAAAAAGTATTATATCAGGATATAGAGAAAATAATAATTGGTTTGGAACTAATTATAATATGAATATATATAAGGGATGCTGTCATGGGTGTATATATTGCGATAGTAGAAGCGATTGTTATGGTATAGATAATTTCGATATTGTTAGAGCTAAAGAAAATTCCTTAGAGATAATAAGAAGAGAATTAAAATCTAAGAGAAAAAAAGGTGTTATAGGAACAGGGGCTATGAGTGATCCTTATAATCCTTTTGAAAAGAAGTTTTCTTTAACAGGGACTGCTTTAGAAAGTATTGATAGCAATGGATTTGGAGTAGCTATTGCAACTAAAAGTGATTTAATTGTAAGAGATATTGATATTTTAAAAAGGATTAAAAATCACTCTCCAGTACTTTGTAAAATTACAATTACAACATCAGATGATGAGTTATGTAAAATAATTGAACCAAATGTAGTAGTTACATCTAAAAGATTTGAAGCAATAAAAAAATTATCACAGGAAGGTATATATACTGGAATATTACTAATGCCTATTTTACCTTTTATAAATGATACTGAAGAAAATATAATTAATATTGTAAGATTAGCAAAAGAAAATGGAGCTAAATTCATTTTCCCTGCATTTGGAGTTACTTTAAGATCTAATCAAAGAGATTACTTTTTTAAGATGCTAGATAAATCCTTCCCTGGAATTAAAGAAAAATATATTAAAACCTTTGGGAATAATTATATGTGTAATAGCCCTAATGGAAGAAAGCTATATAATACCTTTGCTAAGGAATGTAAAAGACTAGGGTTACTTTATAAAATGAATGATATAATTAATGGCTACAAAGAAGGATATAATAATGAGCAACTAAGCTTATTTCATATGTAGTTTATAAATTTATATAAGTATATTTAATTAAAATTTATTGTAGAAAATAGATGTTATATTTTTTTACTATGTAGATTTTCTATGGAGAAGGAATATAATGTCTATTTTTTATTTTTTATAATAAGTTGATTTTGTACAAGCATATTTTATATGTTATTATAAATATAAAGTTTATTACAAATGATTAAAAACTTGACTTTAGGAGGCAATATGATTAAGGCAGTATTATTTGATTTAGATGGAACATTATTAGATACAAATGAATTAATATATAATTCATTTGACAAAACTTTTAAAGATAAATTAGGAATTGAATTAAAAAGAGAAGAAATTTTAGATTTCTTTGGAAGACCTTTAGGAGAGCCCTTTAAAAAACATGCAAAGGAAGAAGCAGTTGATGAATTAGTTGCTTATTATAGAAAACATAATGAGGATACTCATGACAGTATGTGTTTTGCATTTAATGGGGTAAAGGAACTTTTAGAGGGATTAAAGGAAAAGGGAATAAAGACAGGAATAGTAACTTCTAAGAGAGCAGAACTTGCTATTAGAGGAATGAAGATAGCTGGAATTCATGATTATATGGATGTAATTATAACACCAGAATCTACAGAACTTCATAAGCCAAATCCAGAACCAGCTTTAAAAGCTTGTATTGACTTGGGTGTTGAGCCTAGTGAAGCTATTATGGTAGGTGATAGTATTTATGATATATATTGTGGTAAATCAGCAGGTTGTAAAACTTGTGGAGTAAATTATACTTTTATTGGATTAGATACCTTAAAATCTTCTAATCCAGATTATTTAATAGATAGACCAGAAGATATTTTAAATTTAATATAAATATTTGGAGGGGTAGATATGAAAAAAATAGTTATTTTAGATGGAAAGACTTTAGGTGAGTTAGAATTTGATGAATTAAAGTCCTTTGGAGAGGTGGTTTATTATGACACAACTATGCCAGAAGAAGTTGCTGAAAGAATAGAAGATGCTCATATAGTATTGACTAATAAAGTTGTGTTAAATGAAGACAATTTAAAGGGAACAAAAAACTTAGAGTTAATATGTGAAACTGCTACAGGATTTAATAATATAGACATAGTTTATGCAAAAAATAATAATATTGCAGTAACTAATGTAGCTGGATATTCTACTAATACTGTAGCTCAGCATACCTTTGCAACTGTTTTAGCATTATATGATAAACTATTTTATTATGATGAATTTGTAAAGTCAGGTGAATATGCAAATAGTGGTCTATTTACTGATGTAAGCAAGCCTTTTTATGAGTTAGAAGGTAAAACATGGGGAATTATAGGATTAGGAGCCATAGGAAGAAGAGTAGCAACTATAGCAGAAGCTTTTGGCGTTAATGTTATTTATTATTCTACTTCAGGAAAAAATTCAAATTCTCATTACAAAAGAGTTGAATTTGATGAATTACTTAAAGCTTCAGACATAATTTCTATTCATGCACCATTAAATGATAATACTGAAGGTTTAATAGATTATGATGCACTTGAAAAAATGAAAGATACAGCTATATTAGTTAATATGGGAAGAGGTCCTATAGTTATTGAGAAGGATCTTGCCAAGGCAATAGATGAAGAATTAATAGCAGGTGCTGCACTAGATGTTTTTGAAGTGGAACCTATAAAATCAGATAATCCTTTAGTTAACGTTAATAATAAGGATAGATTAGTTTTAACTCCTCATATAGCGTGGGCAAGCGTAGAAGCTAGAAATAGATTATTTAAAGAAGTAATCTTAAATATAAAAGCATTCTATAATGGAGAAGTTAGAGGCAGAGTAGAATTATAAAATTATATATAGAAGTATTTGACAAGATATAAATAATATAGTATATTACTATATAAATTTAATAAAAAAGGGATTTATAAAAGATATTTATACGGAATCTTTAAATAAATTCTTAAATAATAAAAATGCTTAGAATGAGAGTAGTAAAAAGTACGAGATATTAAAGAGAGTAGGGTGCGGTGAGAGCCTACATATAATCGCTTTTGAACTCGCTCAGGAGCTACAAGACTGAATGGGGAAAGTAGGTCTTGTCGGTATTATATACCGTTAAAATAAGTAAGTTAAAAACTTGGATGGTACCGCGTAAATCGCTCCAATTATTGGAGGATTTATGCGGTTTTTTATTTCCTATTTAAGTAGAATTATAATAATAAGCAAGGGGGCATTTAAATGAATTACAAAAAGTATAAAAAGTTTCAAACTATTAAGTTAAGTGAAAGAACATGGCCAGATAAGGAAATTAAAAAGGCACCTATTTGGTGTAGTGTCGATCTAAGAGATGGTAACCAAGCTTTAATTAATCCAATGACTGTAGAAGAGAAAATAAAGATGTTTAATCTTTTAGTAGAACTAGGATTTAAAGAAATTGAAATAGGATTTCCTTCAGCTTCACAAATAGAATTCGATTTTTTAAGAAAACTAGTTGATGATAATTTAATACCAGATGGAGTTAAGGTACAAGTTTTAACTCAAGCAAGACCACATTTAATTGAAAGAACCTTTGAAGCTTTAGAGGGTGTTAAAGAAGCAATACTCCATATTTATAATTCTACATCAGTACTTCAAAGAGATGTTGTATTTAATATGAGTAAAGAGGAAATTAAAGAAATTGCAGTAGAAGGAACTAAGTTAGTAAAGGAATATGCTAAAGATTTTAATGGGAAAATATATTTAGAATATTCGCCTGAAAGTTTTACAGGTACAGAAGTAGATTATGCTTTAGAAGTCTGTGAAGCAGTATTAGATACTTGGGGTGCAACTAATGAAGAAAAAATCATTATTAATTTACCTTCCACAGTGGAAATGGATAGTCCAAATGTTTTTGCAGATCAAATAGAATGGATGAGTACACATTTTTCTAATAGGGAAAGAGTTATTCTAAGTGTTCACCCACATAATGATAGGGGAACTGGAGTTGCAGCAGCTGAATTGGCTATGCTAGCAGGAGCTGATAGGGTTGAAGGAACATTATTTGGTAACGGAGAGAGAACTGGGAATGTAGATATTATAAATCTAGCTTATAATATGTTTTCACATGGTGTTGATCCAAAGCTTAAGCTTGAAGATATTAATGAAATAATAGATATATATGAAAAATGTTGTAAGATACCTGTTCACATAAGGCACCCTTATGCTGGGGAATTAGTGTTTACTGCCTTTTCAGGATCCCATCAAGATGCAATTAATAAGGGTATGAAAAAGTATATGGAAAGAAATAATCAATATTGGGAAGTACCATATTTACCTATAGATCCTAGAGATTTAGGAAGAGAATATGAAGCTTTAGTTAGAATAAATAGTCAATCTGGTAAAGGTGGCATAGCTTTTGTACTTGAAAGCCATTATGGATATAAGATGCCTAAGAGGATGCATAAGGAGTTTGGAGGAATAATCCAAGGAATAACAGAAAGAGTAGGTGAAATATCTCCAAAGGTAATAATGGAGAAGTTTACTGAAGAATACTTAGAAGTAAAGGGACCATTCAAATTAATTAAATTCAAAGTAGAAGATAATGAAAATCAAGAAAATAACCAAGAAAATACTTCAATAAATATTAAGTTCTTATATAAAGGTGAAGAAAAGAATTTTTCAGCTAAAGGAAATGGACCAATAGATTCTTTAAAGAAGGCTTTAGTAAATAGTAAATTAGTAGATACTACTATTTTAGATTACGCAGAACATTCTCTTGGTGAAGGCTCTGAAGCTAAGGCAGCTGCTTATGTTGAAATGAAGAGACTAGATAATTCCAATACTACCTTCGGTGTAGGAGTAGATAATAATATTACTTTAGCATCTATAAAAGCTGTATTTAGTGCTATAAACAGACTTTATAGAAATGAAAAAATGAAAGAATGAAAGAATTAAAGAATGAAAAAATTAAGGTAAAAACTCTCGAAAGAGTTTTTCAAATTAATGAATTTTTAGTAATTTGGAACAAATTACATCAATAATTCTACATTTTACATTCTACATTCTACATTTTAAAAGTGGAGCTTTTACATAGCTCCACTTTTAATATTACAGTGCTTTTTCAATTAGGTTAGCTTTTGTCCAAGTACTCTTTTGCCATTCAAGATGTAGTTCATTTAAAACAGTTCTCAAAACTTTTCCAATAATATAGTAGAAATTATCATTTAAATTAGCTAATGATATTCTAAAAGACCATTCTGAAGAAGCAAAGCCATCTCCATTTAATAAAACCACAGAATAATTTCTAGCTAAATCATAAAGTATATCGAAAGGAGTATAATTTTCAGAAATATAATTAGAGAAATCTTCATTATACTTATTTTTAGCCCAATCTATAATATTAATTTCGGTATAATAAGAAGCATCCATAGGATTTTCATCAAGGTTTAACTCTAAGCCTTCAAATAATATTGATTTACGTCTTTTACATATTTCCATAGTTAATTCTTTATAATTATTTTTTATATCAACAAGAGCTGATCCACAGAATAATGCCATTTGAACTTGTTGAGGGGTAGAAAGTCCTGCTGTATGATTTAATGCAACTTGTCTACTATCTGCAACTAATCTATCTATAAATGGAACTTCTTCTGGATTTAAATTCATATGTTTATATCTACTATTTAATTTATCTTTTTCTTCAAAGGATAGATTTTTAATTTTATCATTATATATATTATTTTTATTAAGTAGTATAGTACCAAGTCTCCAGCCTGTTACACCAAAGTATTTAGATAAAGAGTAAACACCTATAGTATTATAAGGCAGATATGAGATTATTGATTTAAAATCTCTAATAAAAGTACAATAAACATCATCTGTTATAATCATTAAATTAGGATTATGATTTTTAACAACATTTATCAAATTATTAATAGTAGATTCATTTAAAGCAATAGAAGCTGGATTATTAGGATTTACTATAAATAATGCCTTTATGTCTTTATCTTTAAGTTTCTCTAATTCTTCTAATGGGTATTGGAAAGTTGGAATGTTATTTTCATCTAATTCATTTGCATGGATTCTAATAACATTAAAATCATATTCAGGTAAATGTGGTATTTCTAAATAAGGGGTAAAAATTGGTGTCATTAATGCTATTTTATCCCCTTTATGTAATAGATTATTTACAGTTAAAGAGTCAAAGATATAGCACATTGCAGCTGTTCCACCTTCAACAGCAAAAACATCAAATTCATCATTATAGTTATTATCACCGCATAACTCTTTTAATAAGTATTTATTAACTATTTGTTCTATATGTAGAAGCATTCTATCTGGAAAAGGATAGTTATCACCTATAATTCCATCACATATTTCAAATAAAAAGTCATCATTGTTAAAATTAAATTCATTTATACAATAGTCAATTATATCTTTTAAAAGTTTTATTCCTGGAAGATTAATATTTTCAGTATAATATTTTAAAAATCTATTATAAATTCCATCTTTTTTTACCATTCCTGCTAAATTTTCAATGCTTAAAGTTCCTTGGCATTCTAGAACAGCAAATTGTCCTAAAGTGAAAAAAGCTTGTCTAGGAGTTGCAGAAATCCAATTAGGGTTTCCTCTGCCAGCATCTAAAACAGTTCCATTGAATTTTTCTTTATTCATATTAGCCAAGCTTATTAGTTTATCTTTAAATTCAAAAGGACTTATTTTTCCGTAAAGTTTTTTTAAGTAGTCCTTGTTTAACATTGTGTCCATTGTGGTCTCCTTTTCCATTTAATCGTCTATTATATAGTATATAACTAGAAAATAAAAAAGCAATGATTTCTTGCAAAATTTGCAATAAGTGAAATAATTACTTCATAGATTGAGAAATCAAAAAATTACAATAATTAAAAAGAAGTCAAATTGATAAATTATCAATAAATATATAAAAAAATTATGAAAATACTTCTTGAATTAAAAAATAAATACGTATATAATAAAAATAAAAAATAATAATGTTCGGTTGAAGGTAGTGGGAGAGCGATTTTTAATAATCCACCGAAGAAGTAAATCTTTCAGGTATTAGGACCGCTATTGGACGAACCTCTGGAGAGACTCTATATAAGAGCACCGAAGGAGCAAGGTAGCTTAGTTTTAAGCTATTGAAACTCTCAGGTAAAAGGACAGGGGATATGATAGGGCTATAGTTTTATTATTATAGCTTTACTATCTATTCTCCTCCATAAAATATATTTTAAGGGGGATTTTTTATGTTAAACAAAATTCAATCTATTTTAAATGCTATAAACAGCATTATATGGGGACCACCATTACTTATACTATTAGTAGGAACAGGAATCTATTTAACATGGAGGCTTAAATTACTTCAAGTATTTAGATTACCATTAGCATTCAAGTATATTTTTTGTAAAGAAGATGATGATAATGAAAATGCTAAAGGGGATGTATCAAGCTATGGGGCCTTATGTACAGCATTGTCAGCTACTATAGGTACAGGGAATATAGTAGGGGTTGCAACAGCAATTACAGCTGGAGGACCTGGGGCGTTATTTTGGATGTGGTTTGCAGCTTTTTTTGGAATGGCAACAAAATATGCTGAAGGCTTACTTGCAATTAAATATAGAGAAGTAGATGAAAATGGGCAAATGGCTGGAGGACCAATGTATTATATAAAGAATGGTCTAGGCTTAAACTGGTTAGCAAAATTATTTGCCATATTTGGAGTAGGAGTTGCTTTACTTGGTATAGGAACATTTGGACAAGTTAAATCTATTGCAGATGCTGCACAAATAGGATTTAATATACCAGTATGGGCTACAACAGTAGTAATTACAGTAATAGTTGCTTTGATAACATTGGGTGGAATAAAAAGGATAGCAAGTGTTTCTGAAATGGTAGTTCCTTTTATGGCAATTTTATATATTATTGGATCATTATTAGTATTATTTTTTAATTATGATAAAATACCTGCAGCACTTTTATTGATAATAGAAAGTGCATTTAACCCTAAGGCGGCTTTAGGAGGGGCTACAGGAATTACAGTATCAATTGCTATGCAAAGAGGAATAGGAAGAGGAATATTCTCTAATGAATCTGGTCTTGGAAGTGCCCCAATAGCTGCTGCAGCAGCAAAGACAAATTCACCTGTAAGACAAGGATTAATTTCAATGACAGGAACATTTTTAGATACTATAATTGTTTGTACTATGACAGGAATAGTAATTGTTTTAACTGGAAGCTATGGTAGTGGCTTAGAAGGAGCAGCTTTAACAACTGCAGCTTTTGAATCAGGTTTACCAATAGCAGTAATAGGAAAATATATAGTTAATATAGGGCTTATGTTCTTTGCATTTACA
>Ga0129315_1000738_pt1 | contig 20727 bp, 16 predicted proteins | sample Cm827metagenome_FD_94432 | JGI IMG/M metagenome (GOLD analysis project Ga0129315, IMG submission 94432) | Eastern black-and-white colobus group fecal microbial communities from Wisconsin, USA - Cm827 metagenome | ecosystem: Host-associated > Mammals > Digestive system > Large intestine > Fecal...
CGACCTCATCGAGCACAGGTATATGCTGCGTGAGGCGACCACCGGCAAGACGATGACGGACAAGCTGAAGTTCGTCTTCATCGAGGTCGAGAAGTTCAGCAAGGGCGTGGATGAGTTGACCACCGACTTCGACAAGTGGCTCTACATCCTGAAGAACCTGTCGAAGCTCCTGGAAAGACCGGCAGCGCTGCGGGACAGGATCTTCAGCCGTCTCTTCGACGTCGCCGAGTACGCCAGCCTTGACAATATTGACAAACAAAATTACGTAAAGGCCATGACAACAGCACGTGACACCCACAATCAGATTGAATACGCCAAGGAGACCGGCCTTGAAGAAGGACTCGCGAAAGGACGTGAAGAAGGACGTGAAGAAGAGAGGAACAGCATCGTACGGAAGATGCTGAAGAACAATCTGCCTGTTCAAACTATCTGCGATGTTACCGGCTTGTCCGTGGAGGAGGTTACTAAGCTTAAAGAAAGTCTCTGAGTACGCCAGCCTTGACAATATTGACAAACAAAATTACGTAAAGGCCATGACAACAGCACGTGACACCCACAATCAGATTGAATATGCCAAAGAGACCGGCCTTGAAGAAGGGCTCGCGAAAGGACGTGAGGAACGTAATACGGAGGTAGCGATTAACCTGCTTCATTTAGGGACGCCATGTGAAATCGTGGCGAAGGCGACAGAATTGTCACTGGAGGATGTGGCTAAGCTAAAGGAAAGCCTCTGAGTACGCCAGCCTTGACAACATTGACAAACAAAATTACGTAAAGGCCATGACAACAGCACGTGACACCCACAATCAGATCGAATACGCCAAGGAGACCGGCCTTGAAGAAGGACTCGCAAAAGGACTCGCGAAAGGGCGTGTAATAGGTCGCGCAGAGGGACTTGAAGAAGGACTCTCGAAAGGACGTGCGGAAGGTCTAGTGAAAGGACGCGAGGAACGTAATCTGGAGGTAGCGATTAACCTACTTCAGTTGGGAACGCCATGCGAGATCGTGGCGAAGGCGACCGGCTTGTCCGTGGAAGATGTTGCTAAGCTTAAGGAAAGCCTCTGAGTACGCCAGCCTTGATAACATTGACAAACAAAATTACGTAAAGGCCATGATAACAGCACGTGACACCCACAATTAGAGATGAAGTGTGCATGGAAATAGACGAAGCGAGGGGGCTGCAGAATTTGCAGTCCCCTCGCGGTGTCATAAGTTTATAAGTAAGAAGTATTATTCTGGAATGACTTTCCAGGTTGTCTGTTCCTGTTTCAAAATAAGTCAAGAACCCAAGAAAGCCACAAAAAAAATTACAGAGCTACGCCACCATTGACAGTTGCACCTTCATCGTTGGCGATCTTATAGTCAGCTATGCCCTCAGCAAGAGTATTGCCCTCAAAATTAACGACATACTTACTTCCAGGATAATCAGCAGAACCAAGTTCAACGGTATATTTACAGTTAGAGACATTGCAATTCTTGATTGTCGCTACATAACCTTCATTTCCAACATACTTGATAGCATATCTTTTGGCAGTAGCCAGTCTGCAATTCTGGACATCAAGATTAACATGTCCGTAAATCTGCATTGCACGAGCCTCCGCGTGATTATTCTTGCCCTCAAATGAGCAGCCGTCGAAAGTCAATGTCGCACCACATTCTTTAGTAGTCCACCAAGTCATCACACCGGTCTCTTTGCCAGTATTTCCATCAACGATGAACTTGCAATTCTTGAAAGCGAGTTTGCCGCCCCAGACTCCGACACATGGATAAATATTTGGACCAGTTCCGACATACCATCCTGTTGCCTGGAGAGAGTTGTCAAATGTGATATTCTCGAAGACACAGTCAGTCTTGGTGTTGTTGCTCTGAACATTGACTCCGGCAAGAACCACCTCAGCACCATTGGCAGGTTTGAAAGTGATAACCTTTCCTTTAGTAATATCGATAACATTGTCATATGTTCCAGCATTGAGAATGATTTCAGACTTCACGCCTTCTGCAACTGCAGCGATGGCTTCATCAAGTTCAGCCGCAGTAGCAACAATTGACTGATTCTCAGGCATAACCACGTAAGAATCGCCCTTCTTGACTGACTTGTAACCTTCTGCCACATAAGTAGTTTCATCATCAGTATTAGGATTAGCAGGATCAAATCCAGGGAATGTACCGCCATAGATTTCAACCTTGCCGGTTGAGCCATTCTGCTTATTTATAGTCCAATATCTTCCCCCATATTTTGCAGCAGTACTGAAAGTTCCACCATTTATGATTACATCACCACCAGTAGTATAAATAGTTGAGTTACCAGAGCCATTAGCATCAGCACCGACAGTATAAGTACCACCATTGATAGTCAGTTTACCGCCCGGCCTAGACCAAACCGCAACATTATCACCGCCTTCGCCACCATCTACGGTTCCTTCGCCGTTGATGACAAGACTACCATAAACATCCAAAGCAACACTATTTGAATTATTCTTGATGGTCTTACCGTTAAGGTCGAGAGTTACTTCCTTGCCTGGCATCACTGCAACAGCCTCATCGAGAACAAGGTCAGCTGCCAATGTTGCCTCACCGCCAGTGGCGAAGAGCGCTTTCAACGACTCCACATCCTTGATATTGACAAGGTCAATGTCATTGTCCGGCTCATTGAAAATAGGGACAATCTCAACATTGAAGATCACCTGTGAGGTGAGGAGATTGCCGAGGATGTTGGTGCGGTAGTTGTTCTGGACCGGAGTCTGAGGCGATGAAGCTGTGATAGCGTCACCTGTTTCAGGAATAAACTCAGCGGTAACATTGGAAATGTGCTTCTCGTCTTGCTTACCTACAGGGATGATGTAATTCATTGTCATCCAAGCATATTTGGTTCCATCTTTGATAACAAGCGGCTCAACAGGAATCCCAGCTGCAGCAAATGTGACTTTATCAGTAGCCGTGCCTTCGACTTTACCTTCAGCATTGAAAGTATCAAATACATTGGCAATGTCGGTAGCTGTAAAGGCGCTCTTTGCAGGAATAAAGCCGGCGGCAGCAGCCTCCAGAAGATCAGCAGTACCGAAGTTCACCTGCGCGAAAGGACGGTAAAGTTTGATAGTCTCTGTCAATGCACCATTGACCTTCAGCTCTTTGCGCGTAGCGTAGAATGCGTCGCGAGTCTCATCGTTGGCGACTGCACCCTCATAGGAAATCTTGATGTTCTTCAGGTCGTCAATGTTGTAGCAGGTAGCACCTTCGGCCTGTGCCCAGAACACGAAATTGTAGGTCTTGCCCTTTACGAGGCTGAACTTCACCTGAGTTTTCAGGTCCGTGAACGTGGCAGTCTTGTCGAGGTCTCCAAGATGAGTTATATCAGCGTCGTTCTCGTAAACTGACACATAGAGGTTCTTGGCCGTCTGACCGTCACCAAGAGCCTTGGTCGCCATTTCGCCCGGCAATGCAGCCGTGAACGTCACGTCAACCATCTGTCCGTCAGGGACTTCCGTCACCTGCTCCTTGTTACAGCCGACTGCAAGAAATGTCAATGCAGCAGCTGCCAAATACTTAAATGTTTTCATATCAGTTTTGTTTAAATTTGTTATTCCGCAGTTTGAACATTTACGCCATTAATAGTGATATTGAATTTTTTGGTGGCAGGCTTACTTGAGACATTGTTAATTCCTTCCCACCATAATCCTTCAGGACTAAGAGCATTGGCTTTGAAGCCTTCCACTACACAATCTTTTATGGTAACGGTTCCACTTATCCCCCATTCAGTATGCATCTGAATGGCCGCTTTATCAGTAGTTCTATCACTTGCGCTAAACTTACAATTCTCGACATTCAAATTATACTCGGCAGGAGATTCAGCATACATTACAATCGCCTTTTGAGTCGCATCAAAGACACAATTTTCAACATTTACTCTTGACCCACTATAGCCATAATAGTTCAAACAGTACCCATCAAAACCTGAGGCATTTCTGTTAACAAATTTGCAGTCAGATATATTAACAACATCTTTAGCAAGAATTCTGAACTGATTCTTGATAACACAATTCTTTACAGTAACATTTTTCACTCTAACCATTTGTGCCAATGCAGCCTCTTCATACTTACACCCTACTGCATTATCAATTGTAATATTTTCAAAAAGGACATCGCAATCCTCAGGATAACTTCCGGCATTCAGCTTGACCGAGCATACTTCTGGATTAGTTCCAACAACATTTATTGTCTTAGGCCATTTTTGACCACTATCAGACTTGTTATCTGGCCAATTAAACTCGCCGCTTACAAGATTAATAGTCGCTACTGTACCTTCACTTGAATTCAATGCATCTCTTAGTCCAGCATCATTTGCAACTGGAGTAACGCCCGCTTTGGTCACGAAGTAAGAATCACCAATCTGAGTGGATTTGTAACCGTCAGCAAGGAAGTTTGTATGAGCACCTTCAGCTGCGCAATCTCCAGGATTGAATTTCACGAATTCGCCACCTGTGACGATAATCTTAGCAATACCGTTCTTACGATTCTTATCGTAGCAATTCAGGACATAGCCGTAAGGATCAGGATTTGAAGACAAATGCTGAATGCTGTATTTACCACCCTTAATCTCCGCCGTACCTTCATAAACATATACAGCATGAACATTGCCGACATATGTTCCGTCTTCAATGACAACTGTTCCACCATCCTGAACATCGACAGCAAAGCAGTCGTTTTCCTTAGCCTGAAGAGTTCCGGCGCCTTTAATCGTAAGACTACCGCCCCTCACAGAAAGAAGAGACCAACTATCTATAGATTCATTCCACAGATCTGCAGTATTGCTGACGGTCTTGCCGTTAAGGTCGAGAACGACTTCTTTACCAGGTTCTACAACAACAGTCTCGCCAAGGACTACGTCTTCGGCCAGTTTCGCCTCACCGCCTGTCGCGAAGAGCGCACGGAGAGATGCCTCGTCCTTGACATTGACAATATCAATGTCATTGTCCGGCTCATTGAAGATAGGGACGATCTCAACATTGAAGATCACCTGTGAGGTGAGGAGGTTGCCGAGGATGTTGGTGCGGTAGTTGTTCTGGACAGGAGCGTTCGGCGCAGACACAGTCACAGCTTCGCCGTTGTTCGCCTTGAAAGTCGCAGCAACGTCAATGTTGTGGGACTCGCCCTGTTTGCCGACCGGGATGAGGTAGTTCATCGCGAGTCGGGTGTAGGTCTTGCCGTCGAGTGTCTTGAGGACGTCAGCCGGAATCTCGGTTTCTGTCAATGCAACTTCGACTTTATCTTTTCCTTCTTCAGCGAAGGTGTCGAATGTCGTTGCCGCCTCAGATGCCGTGAATGAGCTGACTGCAGGGTTGAAGCCTGCCTTCTTTGCGTCAGCATAGTCTGCGGTCGCGAAGTTCACCTGCGCGAAAGGACGGTAAAGTTTGATGGTTTCCGTCAATGCACCATTGACTTTCAATTCTTTACGTGTAGCATAGAATGCGTCACGTTTCTCGTCATTGGCATCAGTGGTGTAGTTCTTAACCTTGATGTTCTTCAGGTCGGTGACATCATAAGGTGCACCTTCGGCCTGTGCCCAGAACACGAAATTGTAGGTCTTGCCCTTTACGAGGCTGAATGTCACCTGAGTTTTCAGGTCGGTGAATGTGGCAGTCTTGTCGAGGTCTCTAAGATGAGTTTTATCTGCATCGTTCTCGTAAACTGACACATAGAGGTTCTTGGCGGTCTGACCGTCCCCAAGCGTCTTGGTCGCCATTTCGCCCGGCAATGCAGCCGTAAACGTCACGTCAACCATCTGTCCGTCAGGGACTTCCGTCACCTGTTCCTTATTACAGCCGACTGCGAGCAATGTCAATGCAGCCGCTGCTAAATATTTAAATGATTTCATAATGGTTATCGTAATAATTTCTGTCAACAGATATCAGAGGAGATTTAAACAACTATAGGACTTGAGTTCTATCAACAACTATCTTTACAGACTTATCTCCGACCTTTTTGTTCCAAAGAGAATTTCCACTAACACTACCATTTGCAAAACCCTCATGCGTACAATCGTTGATATATACTTCATAACTTGAAAAGTGGCTATCAATCTCAATGGCAGCTTTGCCTGCAACTGATTCACTCGCAATAAATTTACATTTATCAAAAGTCACAATACCCGTAGGAAGAGCCCCTTCGTTGTATATAAGAACTGCTTTTCCAGCACAGTTGAACACACAGTTGTTGAATGTTATATTCTTCGAACCATAAGTCCAAATATTATATGCATCGTTGCTTGTCTGATTAAAAGTACAACCATCAAACACAGCTGTAGTAGCATAAGAAAACGGCTGACCTTCTATGACACAATTTTCATATTTGATTGAAGCGGCATGCTGAATACCTATATAATTAGCATTAGGAGATTTAATCGTAACGTTCTTTAATGTAGCATTAATGTCATGCCATGCAGCTGCCTCATTAAGTGTCAGCACAGAAGTTGACGCATCCGTTCCAATAATGGACACTCCGTCAGCTACAGTTGTAGGCATGGTATATGTGCCCGCAGCCAAAACTACTGTCGAATTTGCTTTTCCAATCTCAGTATTAAAGGACTCCTGGGTCGAAACTATTGCTGTCGGATACAGAATGACCGCTTCTCCGGTATTGTCAGAAACTGTTGCCTCAGCTGATTTCTCGCCGACATAAGGATTTGCATCATATTGAGCATCAGACGCATATTCCTTATAATTATGAGACTTATCTACCGTGATCGTAACTGTTCCTTTAAGGGCATTGCCAGTAACCTTAGATGTCGTATTAGCATAACCTACGATACCGCCAAGGTCGCGATAACCCTGGATGGCAGCATTTTCTACAGTACAGCCATTGACTTCGGCACTTACAATATAACCGGCTATACCACCGACTTTATCTCCATTATCCCACTCTGATCCAAGAAGTTCTGGAGCGGATGTTACGGACACATTGGAAACTTTACAATTCAGGATTTTCGACTCTCCTTCGGAATAGCCGCAAATGACACCAGCATAATGATTACTCTTCACTACAGCATTCGCAATCGTCAAATCTTTGATAGTAGCACTTACAAGAGAGCCGAACAAACCAGCCGTAGAATAATTTGGAGTATTATCGGATGCATTCAAATCATGAATCGTTTTTCCGTTTCCGTCAAATGTTCCATAAAAAGCAACTGATGGAACACTTACGACAGTTCCGATTGGAGTCCAAGACTTTCCTCCAAGATAAATATCATCTACAAGTTTAACTGTTTTTCCAGAGAAAGTCGTTGCTCCTGAATTAACCTGCTGGGACACCCATGCAAGCTGTGCGGCATTTTTGATTTCATAAACTCCGTCAACCTCAGTAACAGCATCTGCTGAACCATCCCACATTTCCATATTCTCTTTTCCAGCAAAGCCAGGATCGATCACGACGTTGAAGTCGGCGGTGGCGGTGAGGAGGTTGCCGTAGATGTTGGTGCGGTAGTTGCGTTTGGCTGGCGCTGACGGAACCTTTACGGTTACATCTTTACCGTCGACTTTGAAAGCAGCTTCCACATCATATACGGTTCCATCAACTGGTGCAAAAACATAGTTGACAGCCAGGTATTTATAGGTATCCGTGCTACCGGTTACAGAGAAATTGCCTTCCGGAATTGCTGCGGATGCGAATTGAGCATCTACAGATGCGGAGAACTCGTCGGTAAGAGGAGAGAATACCGTCGGAACGCCCTTCACTGTCACTGCTGACGTAGCTCCAGTAAAATCCAGATTAACCTTAGTACCACCGGCTTTAAGGACAGCTGTCGTAGCAATATTGATCTGAGCGAAAGGACGCTTGAGAGTTACGGTCTTGGTAATTGGTCCGTTTATCGTTAGAGCCTTTTCGACAGCAAAGAACGCATCGAAGTTCTCGTCATTGGACTTCTTGCCTTCATAGTTTGCTGTGATGGTGCGAAGATCGGTAACTGTATAGTAACCCGTTTCAGCTGTCTGTGCCCAGAATACGAAATTGTAGGTCTGATCCTTGATAAGTTGGAAACTTACCGTGGTCTTGAGCGAAGAGAGAGTCTCCTGCTGAACCGGAAGTCCGGCTATAGGATTACCTGTCGCGTCAAAGACCTGATAATAAAGCTGTTTAGCTGTCATACCATCACCTATAGCCTTAGTAACTGCTACAGGATTCTCGACTTCGAATGTCACCATCCCGGTCTGTCCTTCTTGGCCGACCTGCTCTTTCGCGCAGGCACCTGCCAGCACAGCCATTGCTGCGATAGCGAAAGTTTTGAATAAATTCTTGTTCATAGTTTTATTGATTATTTAATTTATATGTTTCGTTTAAGATATTGTATATCACTTGATTATAATATTGAACTCACCTTCGAAGTCAGGGTCGATGGCGACGCCGCCGCCGGTATCCTGCATGAGGAAGCTGCCCTTGACGGTGGTCAACATGCTTCGCTTGATAGGGACTTCGATCGGATTGGTCATTGACAGGCGGGTGCCTTCTTCGTCGAACAGGCCTACAGCTACCATGACGCTGGACTCCTTGCCGTTCACGAGGACGTAATCGAAGCCGAGCCGGGCATTGTGATCATCTATCAATGTTATGTCCGAACGGAACTGGACGCCGAGACTCGAGTCGTTCGGCTTGTCATCCCACATATTGAACTTGGACGGCATGTAGCCCGTGTAGTAGAAGACGACATTGTACTTCTTCAGATCGACAATCGGCGACTTGCTGTCCCCGTCGCCCTTGGTATCCCCGTCGCCCTTGGTGTCGTCCGGTGCCTTGGTACCATCATCGGCATCCACCTCACACTTGGTGAACTCTCCGGACACCTTGTCCTCGTTCTCCTTCTTCTTGTTCATCTCGGTGATGACCTTGGTTATGAACTCCTGGAGGTCAGTCGTTATGAACTCGAACTTGGCGAGCGGACGTTCCATATTTATGGTGCCGCTGACCGGAGGAAGCATCGAGCCGTAACGCGTGACAGTCAGTTCATTGTGCCCGACGAAAGCATCGCGGAAATCATTATTTCCCTCGTGCTCGCCCCTCATCGTAATCTCGCGGAAACTCCTCGTGTCGTAGAAATAATCCGCTGCAGTCCCCTTCTCGACGAAATCGGTCCAGACGTAGAACATATAAGTACCTTCGTCAATGTTGATTGTGACTTCATGGTTCAGGTCGGAGACATCCTCCTTGGTGAAAGTGAAGCGTTTGTACGGAACCTCGTCATAACCGCCGTTGCTCAGTTTTCTGTAAGCCTCTATGACATAGCGGATTTCGTAGTCCTTGCCGTCCTTGGAGACTCTGGTTCCCTGATTCAGGTCCATGACAAGGAACTGAGGCAATGCAGTATTGAAATCAAGTTTGAGCGTGGCATTGGCAGGAAGCTCTTCCGGCCATTCGTGGACCGCGCAGGATGCTGCAGAAAGCATCACCGCCAGAATTGCGGCCAATATTTTAACAGTCCTGTCTTTCATCGTTCCGCCCTCCTTTTCTTAAGATCGAAACTGTATGAAAATGATACTGCCGCGTGGTCGATTCCTACGAATGTAGTGTGACCGTTGGTGGCTTTAGGACCATTTTTCTCGTTGTAGAATTTGTCGTAATAGACGTCATAGACTCCGGCGCCGATGGAGAATTCGACATTCCATCTCGGATGGTGCTTGGACAGAGGCATCCTGTATCCTGCTGCAAGACCGCCCCCCCATAGAGGTCTGTCTCCGTCATATGTCTGGATACGCCAGTCACCTTTGGTGGCGTAGTTGAAGTATGCTGTTCCGAAGTGCGCTCCCACGAAGAGGCCGTCTGGCTTGCTGAACCACCAGCGCAGTTCAGGCTGTACGGCAAATGTCCTGAATTTCAGTTCGCGGCTGAAGTAGTCCACCGCAGAGTAGTAGATAGGGAGCTGAAAAGAAAGATGAGGCGTAATGTCGATTTCGACTGCGACATTGGATATGAACATCGCCCATCCGATGGCATTGGTCTTAATGTATAGTTTTCGTGTCCACTCCTGCAGAGGTATCGTCTCGGGCAGCCGCAACATCGGCACGGTCAGGCTGTCGTCCATAGGCGGGAATTCATTTGCCGGCTGCACGTCGGAGTCCGCGATTTCAGGCAGGTCCAATACGGGATTCTCGACGCCGACCTCCACGATTACCGTGAACGCCCTGAGCTCCGGGAACAGATGCTCGTTCATATACCTCCAAGGCTTTCCTCCTGCAAGTCGCTGCAGTTCAATCTTCAGAACCTTGTCGTTGTCCACATTGGCGATAAGGTCCAAAACCTCGTTCTTTTCTTTCATGTCGGACTCTGCCACGAGCTGTGCAAGTCCCGCCCAGTCTTCGCTGACGGTCTGTACATGAATGATGGATTCAGGAAAGTCGATGTAGCGTTTGAGATAAGCGGTGAGTGTAGAACTTCTTTTGGCCGCCAACTTTTCGTTTATGGCCAATGATCCTTCAGGAGAAGCTCCTGCGTGGTAGTTTACTGTGAGGATGTCGAAGGCGGAAGACTGTGACTTGAAGTCGTTTACACGGTCAATGAATGCCTTGGCTCTTTCTTGATTATGCTTGTAGGAAGGGTCGAACGAAGAATAACCCTGGCGGAAATAAATCCTCAGAGTGTCTGACATCTGCTGCGCGCTAACGTTGACACAGACCAATGCCAAAACAATGGTTATTAATCGTTTCATATTAATGGTAATAGTGTTCTCTGAATTTGAGGCTATAATGGTCGGACTCAGAAACTCAGTTTTTATTATCGGTGCAAATATATCAAAAAAGAGAATACGTTGTAACGTTTCAATAGAAAATTTGTTCCAAAATACCAAAATTTCGACCATTTGACATTATAATCGACTGAAATCGATCAGAAATGAACCAAAATGAACCAAATTAAGAGGAAAGTGAGCCCAAACATTGACATTTCTATCTGGCGAGGAAGAGATTCCGTGCCGGAAGGGCGGAAGAATAACGGGAGCGCAGGTCGCGGAAGAGGGCGGCGGTCTGACGGGTGAAGCCCGGACCTTTCCAAGTACTTGTGTTGGTGACCATTATCCAGCATTCGCCGTCCGGATAATACTTTATCAATGCGCTTGTTCCGGACAGTGTTCCAGTCCTGGTCCACTCCCCTGTCGGCTTGGTATCATTCCAGCCGAGAGAATAAGTCTGTTCATCGAACCACTGGGTCATATCGGCCACACTCTGCGCGGAGATGATGTCCGGAATTTCAGGCCTGCCGTCAATGGACGCCACGAAACGTGCAAGTTCAGGTACAGAAGTCACCCAGCCGCCTGCTCCGGAAAGTGCTCTGACATCACTGCCGCCATAGCAGCGCTCCACCATTTTGCCGCTGTTGTTGTATTCCTCCACCAGACAGGTGTCCGCACCATTGTAGTAACGGACTTCATTCGGGAGCCTGTCCTCGTAATAGTTGCCGCCTATATGCATATCGTAGCAGCCCGCCCTGTAAAGCACGCTGTCCCTCATAAAGGTCTCATAATCAATGCCTGAGACTTTCTCGACAATCATACTGAGAAGGAGATAGCCGAAGTTGGAATAATACTGGGATGTGCCCGGCGCGAAGCGGAGACGACGCTTCAGCTGCGTTTTCATCAATGTCTCATGGTCCGGCGGGGTATCCAGATGGTTCTGCATCATAATAGTCCTCGTGGAGAACATCGGGTCGCCTCCGTAAGACGTGAAACCTCCCTTATGACGCAGCAGGTCCTCAACGGTGATCTTGTAGTAGTTCTTGTCCTTTATAGTAGAGGTATATAAAGAGTCGTTCAGAATGCCGCGCGGGCCGAAGACAGTATCGGCCAATGTGAGTTTGCCTCTTTCCTGCAGCATCATTATCCCGGTGGCGGTCAGCAGTTTGGAAACGGAAGCCACACGCATGATATTGGTCGGGGCCATCTGCACCCCTGCTTCTTCATCTGCCCAGCCGTAGCCTTTCGCATACAGGAGCGAATCGCCACGCATAATCGCGAGTGAAGCGCCACGCAGACACCATTGACGCATATAGGAAGCGATACGCGAATCCAGACCGGAGAGAGAGGATGTGTCTGACAATTCATTTGACAGGGTCTCATTCAGACAGACAGGCTCAGGCTCCGGCAAATCACTCGCCTTCCCCGTGGAAGACAATGATACACAAAGTCCTACGGTCAATGTCACCAACGCCAATCCTGCTGCTATTCTGAGTTTCCTTCCCGTCATTATTCAGTTTCTCCCTGTACGCCTCCCGGCAAATCATCTATAAGTTTCGCCCTATGGCAAAAGTCAATAATCATATCGGCAGTGCCGTCAATCCCGAGAACCGACGAATCTACGCAGAGGTCATAATTGGAAGCGACGCCCCAGTTGCCGAAAGTGAAGTAATTGTAATAGGTCTCCCGGGTCCTGTCCTTCTTCTGCATCAGTGACTCCGCCTGCTCAGGGGTAATGCCCATACGCTCTGCAACTCGCTTGATGCGGACTTCGTCAGAAGCGGATATGAAGACGTCAAGACATGGACGGTCACGGAGGATGTAATCCGCGCAACGGCCAATGAAAATGGCAGAGCCCTTGTCCGCGATGGAGCGTATGACATTGCTCTGGATGACGAACAACTGGTTGTCACTCACGTAGTTGTCTGCCGAACCGAAGCGTCCGACATCCACGATGAAACTGGACAATGCGAGGAGATTTCTCTTCTCGTCACTCTTGGCAAACAGTTCTTTGCTGAAGCCGCTCTGCTCCGCTGCCTTGGAAATGAGTTCCTGGTCATAGACAGGGATGCCGAGTTTCTTGCCCAAAGCCAAGGCTACCAGTTTTCCGCCACTTCCGAACTGGCGTCCGACATTGATTATCAATTTCTTGTCTTCCATAATCAAGCCTCCTTAAATTTCATTTTACTTCCTAAAATATCCGGGTCGTCACCGTCATTGAGTTTACGGAATTTGCGGAAAAGCGCTGCCAGCAATATGGCAGCCATTATGATGGACAACGTGTCTGCAATCGGAAAACTCATCCAGACTCCTTTATGTCCGAAGAACACCGGCAGGAAATAAATCAGCGGCACGAGGAAAAGGAGCTGCCGGCACAATGACAGGAAAATGGACTTGTGCACCATGCCCAGACTCTGGAAGAAATTGGTGGTCGCCATCTGGAATCCTACGAGAGGAAAGGCGAGGTTTATCATCCTCAATCCCTTGTTGGCCAATGATTTGAGTTCCGGATCACTGGTGAACAGTGATATCGCGATATCCGGGCATAGTTCCGAAACTAAAAAGCCGAAGCATGTCACTGACGTGGTACAGATCACGGTAAGTTTGAACACCCGTCTCACTCTGCTGTATTTTCTCGCGCCGAAATTATAGCCTGCAATAGGCTGCATTCCCTGGTTGAAACCCATATTGATCATAATGAACAGGAACGAGATACGGTTCACGATTCCGTACGCACCGATGGCAAGGTCTCCTCCGTATTTGAGCAGCTGCTGATTGATGAAGAGGGTGACGATGCAGGCCGCCGAGTTCATCAGGAACGGGCCCATGCCTATGGTCAATGAATCTTTGGCGATTCTCAGATCCAACTTGTAGTCTCTCAGCCGCTTAGGGATGTGGAGATAGTTGCGTTCATCGAGGAAGTACTTGAATGTGTACAACATTGCCAAGAACTGGCAGAGCACGGTAGCCAAGGCGGCGCCCTTTATGCCCATATCCAGGACGAATATGAATATCGGGTCCAGGATTGTGTTGGATACGACCGTGAAAATGGTAAGTCCCATCGCCAACTTCGGATTGCCCGAAGCGCGTATCATATTGTTCAATCCGAAATACAGATGTGTGATCACATTGCCTATGAGGATGATCACCATATAGTCCCGTGCGAAAGGCAATGTGTTCTCGCTGGCGCCGAAGAATCCGAGAATAGGGTCCAGAAATGCCAGGGATACCAATGTGAATGACAGACCGATCAGCACATTGAGAACAATTTCATTGACCAGAACCTTGCGGGAAGCCTCGTAGTTGCGCTGGCCGAGCAACATTGACAATATCGTCGATGCGCCGACGCCCACGAGCGTTCCGAGTGCCGTGGAAAGGTTCATGAACGGGAATGTGACTGCAAGGCCTGAGATGGCATACGAGCCGACATCCTTTATGTGGCCGATGTAGATGCTGTCGACCATATTATACAGAGAAGATGCAGTCATGGCTATAATAGCCGGGACTGCATACTGCATAAGCAAATCGCGTATTCTCTTATCTCCAAGTTCTGTAGGAACAGTTCCTGAAACAGCCATTCATTTCCTCCTGCTATTCTTTCGGTTTATCTACAATTTCGATTTCAAATACGAGCGGCGCATATGCCGGGATGGTGTTTCCGCTTCCGCTGTAGTCATAGCCGTATGCGGAGAAGAACATGCCCACGCCTTTTTCGTGCTTGCGCATCTGCCACAGGGTCTTGGAGAATCCGTTGATGACGGAGGAGCCGTCCGATGAGCTGCTTGAATACAACTTTATATCCGTGAAGTTCTCTCCCCAGGAGATTTTCACCGGAGCATATGTACTCGATGAGCTGTAGATATTATAGAACTTGGCGGTGTCCTTGATGGTCGTGTCGAACACCTGCCTGTTCAGCAATCTTCCTGTATAGTTTATGTAAATACTTGTGTCAGAAGGGAATGAAACAGTGTCATCCGGGGCTTTCGTCTGCTTGTAGTAGAAGCCCCAGGACAATGAATCGACTCCGCCCAGATACTTCGCGCCGTAGATCTGCATACTGTCGATCTGGGATTTCAATATGTCCTCAGTGATGCCTGCGAGAGTGAGTTCATATACGGCTGAAGAATTGTCGTTAGAATGCTTGAGATAGTCGGCCGGAGTCTTGTATCTTGTCGTGGTCATGAGCCAGGACGGGATGAGCGCACGTCTTGTGCCTCCTACCCTCATTCCTTTCAGCATGTCCTCCACGCCGACCGGAAGGCTGTTGCTGTATGTAGGCCAGGACGATGTGCCGTAATAATGGGACTTCTCGTATTTGCCGAGCTGCTGTGCGAGCTTCTTACTGTTGGTGGTAGTGATGTTGCCGTCCATGTCCCTTACGGTGCAATGTACCATCACGTATTTCTGCGAGTTGAAGACTTCGCCGTCACCGGCTTTGTCGTCCAATATATATATTCCAAGTTCCGTCTTGGTCGCTTCGGGATGTTTCTGGCTGACCCAGGCCTCCACATAGCGTTCTTCATCTTCGAAAGGCAGGGTTTTCTCCGATTTTGCACAACCGATGAAAACGAAAGCCGCGGCGAATGCGCTTGCCGCAATGAGTTCTACAATTCTTATATTATTCATTTTCAATATATTATCTATTTAATCATTCGTTATCGACTCTACCCAGATGCGATAGACCAAGGCGGAGTTTGCAGGAATCGTGCCTAACTCGCGTTTGCCGAAACCATATTTTCCTGAAAAAAGTATATAACATTCCTGGCCGGCCTTTACGCCCTCCAAGCCATATTTCAGTCCTTTCACGAAGCCGGACTCGCTGAGTTTCACTGTCTTGACCTCGAAGACCGAGTCGTCGGAGAGTGTCCAGCCGGAGCCTTTGGCCACTTCTTCACTGTTGGTGGCGAACATGTCGGAAGCATTGACGGAAGTGCCGGAAAGCACATATCCCGCATAATGGAATGAGACTGTCCCATTGACGGAAAGGCTGTCGCCGTCGCCGGGAACCACCACAAGCCTGGTTACACCTTTATTATATACTACATACGCGGTGTCCACTGACTTCAATGTGGAGTTCACAAAAGACTCTATGTTCTGCTCCTGTCTGGAATACCTCAGTTTCACTTCCTCCTTGGAGCAAGCGAAGACCGTGACTAGTGCAATGAGCGTGACCAATAATTTATCTGCTTTCATAATCTCCTGATTTAAAGTACTCTGACGTCACCTTCAGCAGGTATTTCTCAGCCTGTGACGGTGAGGATATGTCAGCGGGATTCCCGTCATTGGCCTTAAAGAAAAGCCGTCCGCCGGAAGCGTTCTCATGGCCGCCGCCGTGGAAATAGGCCTTCGAGCAACCGACTGCCGAGAAGCTTTTCTTGGACCTGATGGAGACGCGGAAGAAGCCGGCATCATCCTGCTTGAGGAAAATGCTCATCTTCACGGATGCGATGCGGAGCGGCTCGTTCACGAGACCTTCCGTCTCACCTTCCGAGATATTGAATTCTGATGCAATCTCATCTGTCAGAATCATATACGCCACGCCGTAATCGGTGAGTTTCATATTCTGGTACAGCATGTAGCCCCACAGCCGCACGCGTTTTTCGGTTCCGCTCTGGTACAGGTTCGAGAGTATCGCGTCCCTGTCCACACCGACGCCCAGGAGGGCTGATGCCATGGTCAATGTAGAGGGATACACGGAGTTCGCGAAGTTGTTCGTGTCTGTGGTCATTCCGGTCATGAGTGATGTGGCCGAAACTGCCGGAACAAGAGACGCATCCGCGTGAATGTCAGGCATTGACATGAGGACATTGAACAGAAGTTCGCAGGCTGAAGAGACCGCCGTCTCGGAGAATACGACATCGAAGGATTCGGTTTCCGGGGCGAGATGATGGTCAATGAGGACTTTCCTGCACCTGGCTGCGCGAAGCATCGGTTCGAGGTCTCCCGTGCGTGTGAACGAGTTGCAGTCCAGACAGAAAATCAGGTCGGTTTCAGCTATGCGTTCACGTGCGTAGTCACTGTCAGAGGGCCACTGAAGCACGTTTTTCTCCGGTGTGCCGCTGAGCATGAAGGTCAATGTCTCAGGAAGCGGGTCGGAGTAGATGACTACGGCGTCCTTGCCTCTGGACAGGAGATAGTGCAGCATCGCCAATGTGCTGCCTACCGCATCTCCGTCAGGACGGATATGAGCCACGATGGACACTTTCCCGGCGTCCCGGACCAATGTTTCGAGTCTTTCAACTGCCTTCGTGTCGATATTTACTGTATTTCCGTTCATCGGCCGCTTTCTTATACCTGATTGTTCCGGATGCAAATTTACAAATTATATTGCATTTCATAAATCAATTTCATAACTTTGTCGAGTATGAGAATTTGCGGGCGGCAGTGAAAATCGCCGCTGAAGTTCCAGCCACGTTTATAATTGATATTATAAAACTCAAAACATAAAATGAAAGGAATAGTTAAAAAGATCGTCAGCGTACTGCTGCTCTTTGTTATTGCCGGACTCGTGTATGCATGCATCAAGAGTATTATGGAGCCTATCAATTTCAACAAGCAGAAGGCTTACCGTGAGACTGTCGGTATCCAGAGAATGAAGGATGTCCGCACTCTTCAGGAGGCATTCAAGTCTGTTTCAGGCCACTTTACCGCATCTGCTGACTCCCTCGTGGACTTCTACAAGAACGGCAAGATGGAAGTGATCATGCAGATCGGTTCAAATGACGACTCTCTTGCAGTTGCAACTACAGAGAAACTCAAGAAGTCACGTAGAGGCATCACCCCTGAACAGATGTATGAGCTCTACAAGAAAGGTGAGCACCTCGTATTCTCCATCTCAAGCAAAGTGGATGTGAAGGATACACTTTTCAACACAAGAAACGATTTCAACATTGATTCTCTCAAATACATTCCTTTCTCACAGGGCGACACCATCCAGATGGAGTCCGTCATCAAGGAAGTATCAGGTGTGAAGGTTCCTCTCTTCGAGGCGAGAATGCCATACAAGTCTCTTCTCAAAGGTCTTGACAACCAGCTCAGAATCAATCTCGATGCTGACCGCAAGGCTATGAACCGTTACGAGGGACTTCAGGTAGGTAGCGTTTCAGCACCTAACAACAACGCCGGCAACTGGGAGTAGTCCGTCGGGACTCACTCACTTCATATAAGAATATGAGCCAGACGAATAATATAGAAAGCAGAATATCCATTCAAGTAGCCTTGAGTGGATATTCTTTTAAGATACAGGACAATGAGGGTGAACACTCGTCGGGCTGGCTTACGCCTGACAGGATCTTCACGACTCCCGAGTTCCAGAAGAGATATGATGCGGTGAAGATTTCGCTTCTGACACCGAAAGTGGCCTTGATTCCGGAGCAGTTCTTCAATCCGATGGAGCTCAGGCAGATGCTTGGCGACGTGGTCAGACTTGGGGAAAATGATGCCGTCGAGTTTGTCAGGATGCCGGAGAGGGCTTCGGTACTGGTATTCTCGAACAATGTGGGAGAAACATTGTCAAGGATGATTTCCCAGACGGTATTTACTACAGACGGGTATCAGGCAAGGATTCTGCCGGAGATGTACTACATCCTGGAGGCGCTGGACAAGTGCAGTGACTACAACAAGATCGTGGCATCTTACGCTGACGGATATCTGCACCTGGCTGTGGCACAGGGAAAGTCCCTGCAAATCGCAAATACCTTCAGGGCTGTGGATTTCACGACGGCCGAGTACTTCATTTTCAACACATTGAAAAAACTTCAGTTGAATCCTGAGATATCGACCATCTGCTTCAGGACTCCGGTTTCTGACGAGGAGGAAATGTCATTGTACCGATATTTCAAATCAGTGGAACAGATATGAGAATTATAGGTGGTGCGCTGAAGGGCAGGAACATCGTCACTCCTCCTGATTTCAAGGCAAGGCCGACGACTGATTTCGCCAAAGAGGCGCTTTTCAATATTCTCGACAATGAGTTCGAGTTCGAGGGGCTGAGTGTGCTTGACCTGTTCAGCGGCACGGGTTCGATTTCTTATGAGTTCGCGTCACGTGGTGCTGGCCATGTGTGGTCAGTGGAGATGAATATGCAGTATTCCTCTTTTGTCAAGGAGCAGGCCAGGAAGCTGGGCCTGAAGAATCTGACTGCCGTCCATCACAATGTGTTCGATTTCATTCCCATCTGCAGGGAGAAGTTCGATATCGTGTTCGCCGACCCGCCTTATGCGCTGGAAGGGCTGGAAACGATTCCTGACAAGGTGCTGGATGCCGGATTGGTATATCCTGAGAGGTATCTGATTCTGGAGCACGGGGACGAGCACTCGTTCAAGGAGCACCCCGCTTTCGTAAAGGAGAAGGTTTACGGTCGCGTCCATTTCAGTTTCTTCGAGCCGGTAAATAATCTGCCCAAGTAAATCGTCAGGCACAAGCCCGGCGGGCAGAGTGGGCGGAGCCGGTTAAATGACATTCTTAGGCGGATGCTTCTCAGGCAAAGCTGGACTGCGCCGGTCCTCCCCACTACCATGGGTCCCCTCCCTTTTCGGGAGCCAATGCCGGCTCCGCCCACTCTGCCCGAGAGTCACTCCAACAATCATGTATATAACAGGAGGCTGACCCAAAAGGTCAGCTTCTTTGTTTATAAGGATAGTATCTGAATGTGATGATAGGTATTGCAGAGGACACCATTCTCATTATTCGCTCCAGATCATCCCAACGTTTCCTGCGAGCTGTTCGATGACCACTTGTCGCTGTCGGGTGTCCTTCCTGCATCCGTGTTTGCTGGTATACGCTGGTAGATACGCATCCTCAATCCCTATCATTATACCGCCATAACCGCACTAAAAAAATATAGCTATTCTTTTGATTATCAAAGGAATAGCTATTGTTTTTGTATGAGATATTTTCAAAAAACAAATATCACTCATACGATGACAAAGATACAATATAAAGATTACAATCAGAACGATTTTCTTCTTTTCCCTCCATGCATTGGCGACTTCGTTCCCGAGAATCATCCCGTCCGCACCGTGAATGCAATCCTGGACAATCTCGACATCAGTGAAATTGAATCCACCTACAAGGGTGGCGGCACAACGAGCTATCATCCGCGCATGCTGCTCAAGGTAATCGTGTATGCCTATTTGACCAACATCTATTCCGGACGGCGCATGGCATCTCTGTTGGAGGAGAACGTGTTCTTCATGTGGTTGAGCGGTATGAACCGTCCAGACTTCAGGACAATCAACCGCTTCAGGAGCGAGAGGCTTGCTGACGGACGCTTCGAGTCCATCTTTCATCAAGTCGTGGAACTGCTTCATGACGAGGGCCTCATATCTCTGGACGTGCAGTACATAGACGGCACCAAGATAGAATCCGTCGCGAACAAGTACACCTTTGTCTGGAAAGGCTCCGTAGAGAAGAACAAGGAGAAACTGCTGGCCAAGGTGGATGGTGTCCTGAAGGAAGCCGAAGAGGCACTTGCCGAGGAGAATGCCGCCGAACAGCCAGAGGAGATCACCAAGGAAGACCTTCAACAGCGCACGGACCGTATCCTTGAGAAGATGGACAAGGAAGGTGTTGCGGACAGGAAGCTTCGCAAGGCCGTAACCAAGGTGAAGGAAGAGAGCCTTCCGAAACTGGATGAGTATGACAAACATCTTGAGATACTCGGAGAGCGGAACAGCTACAGCAAGACCGATCCGGATGCCACGTTCATGCACATGAAGGAGGACGCCATGAACAATGGCCAAACCAAGCCAGGTTATAATGTCCAGATATCTACTGAAAACCAGTATATTGTCAATTATGACCTGTACTGGAGGCCCACTGACTACGGCACGCTCATCCCCTTTCTGCAGTCCTTCCGTGACAAGTTCGGCTTCCACAGCAGCGAAATCGTAGCAGACTCGGGATATGGCAGCGAGCAGAACTACGAGTTCATGTTTGCCAACGGCATGACTCCATATGTGAAATACAACATGTTCCACAAGGAGATGAAGCGCAAGTTCCTGAAAAATCCATTCCTC
>Ga0129315_1000739_pt1 | contig 20720 bp, 19 predicted proteins | sample Cm827metagenome_FD_94432 | JGI IMG/M metagenome (GOLD analysis project Ga0129315, IMG submission 94432) | Eastern black-and-white colobus group fecal microbial communities from Wisconsin, USA - Cm827 metagenome | ecosystem: Host-associated > Mammals > Digestive system > Large intestine > Fecal...
CAAGTTTTGAAACTGGGGTGTTAATATCATATCTAAAACGGATTTCTTAGATTTTTCCAAAATTTGTTATAGGATCAAGTGCTTTTCTCTATGATTGACTTTTCAGACAAGCCTATCGGGCAGCAGTATTATTGTGCGGCCTGTTTCTCTTAAATCTTACGAAAGACTGTCCTAAGCTTTTATCAAAGAAGCAGTGCCATATCCGAGGCGGTGCAGGAAAACTGAACTGTTACATATTTTCCCAAAACATGTTATAAATAGTTTATCAGAAAAATTTACGGAGGACCATGCGGTGTACACCTTTTCGTTGAAACCCGAATTAACGGATACCCAGCTGCAAAACATCACAGAACGCTTTCACTTTGAAAAGCAGGATTACCCTGTGCTTAAATCACTTTATCAGGAACTGCTCTCACAGGTGGATGCGAAATGTTTCTTCCATATATATATAGAAGGAGACCTTCCAGACATCCCTTACCAAAGGTATGCTGTGGTTCTTGTCACCTTATCCCGGCAGGCAGATGATTATATTAATTCCAAAACCGATGCCGGCAGCATCTCCGAAGCCTATATGGCAGACTGTCTGGCTCTGGAGCTTTTAGCCCAAAGCTATGCCCTGACCGCAGACCGCATTCATGAGGTCACAGGACTATGGGCCAATGCCTGCCAGTTTCCCGGCAACGAATATCCTATGTCTATGACTGCCGCATTGCTGAAATGCTTTTCTGATCTGCCTGTTCGTACCACCAAAGCCGGTGTCATGGTTCCCGCAAAATCTGTGGTTTACATAACTCCTCTGACGGTAAAAAAGCCTTTATCTGACTGTACCCATGTATGTAAAGGATGCCGAAATCTTTCATGTGCCAACCGCTCTGACACTTTACCTCTTTCCTATAACCCTTAAATTTTTAAATGCCGTCCCAAGAACTCCGTCACTGCCTTTTCATAAGCTCCATAATCCACCATGGCACTGTTGGCATGATCCGCTCCTTCTATCACCACACGCTCCTTTGGACCTGTGCAGCTTTCATAAAGCGCTTCCCCCATAGGAAGCGGAACCACCGAATCAAATTCCCCGTGAATAAACAAAATAGGAATTTGCAATTTCCTTACCGCATTTTCCGGTGAGGCTTCCTCCAAATCAAAGTGGCCGAACAAGCGCGCCCCCTGTCTGATCATCAGGTATACCGGGGCTATCGGAACCTTCATTTTTCTTATGGTTTCCTTAACAATGGCATCGGGTGAGGAATATCCGCAATCCGCCACAATCGCCCGCACATTTTCGGGCAGACCAAGTTCTGAGGCCATCATCACCGTGGCAGCTCCCATGGATACCCCCGCAAGAACAATATCCGCATCCTCCCCAAACCTTTTCAGCACATAGTCTATCCACAATTTACAATCATATCTCTCTTTAATGCCAAAGGTAATCACACTGCTTTCGCTTTCCCCATGAGCCCTCTCATCCACCATAAGAATATTGAGTCCCTTATCCTTACATAGTTTAAAAAATCCGTATCCGTCCCATGCATATGTACCGTGGTACCCATGAAAGAAAATCACTGTCGGGGCACCCCTTCGAATGAGAAACAGCTTCCCGCAAAGCCGGTATCCGTCCTGGGAAACTATATGGGCGTTTTCAATCGGCATCCCTTTCATGTCCTCTATCACTTCTTCCATAGTGCCCCTGTATTTATCGTAAAGCCTGCTTCGGGGAATATCATCGATAATCGGACGCTTTCCGGCAGGATGGCAGAACACCAAATGATACAGATAATATTCCGCTGTCAGCAATATCAAAACCAATACCAACACTGTCACCAAAACTGTCATGATTTTCTATTCTCCTTGCCATGCTTTTTGTTCTCATACATATGAGCATCCGCCGTTTTAACGATTTCAAGAATATCATTACCGCTTCCGCCGGCCAAACCTACTGCACTTGATATCTTAATCTCCGCATTGGCATTATCCGCTTCCAGCTTTTTTTCCACAGCTCCGGCAATATCCTCCGCCTCATGGCAAAAGGGATTATCTATAATCATAAGGAATTCATCCCCGCCTATCCTGTATACACGACATCTGTCATTCACATAACCGTACAAGACAGCCGACAGCTTTTCTATTGCCTTATCCCCCATTGCATGCCCATGCTTATCATTGATATCCTTAAGATTATTCAGATCCCAAAAGATTGCAGCAATCTGATCTATCTGCGGATAATATTCCTCCACCATTTCCTGATATTTATTTTTGTTGAAAACCCTTGTCTTAGTATCGGTTTCCTTCAGGTAGGTGAGCTTCGCTATTCTAAGTGCATCCTCATTACTGCTGACAATTGTATACTGCATCATAATGGAAAAAACAAAAAGAATAATGCTTCTCGGGAACACCTCAAACACAACGATTATAAATACCGGATTTTCATTAAAGGGAATATTCAGCGCACCCGCCGAAATAACATCCAGATACCAGTTCCTGGTGTGCTGGCTCTCAAGCAGAAGGTTCAAATCACATAGCCCGTAATAAAAACTCACCAGCGAGCTGATCAGCATGGTAACCGTATTAACCGCATATACAAACCATACCATACTGCTCCTCCTATACTGAATGGCAAACAATAACGGCACAATGTAAAGCAGCACTGCATGAAAGGATAAAAAGGATATAATAACCCCTGAGACAACGCAAATAAGCGTCAAAAGAAAATACTTAATCCACTTCTTAGACAAATCACTTTTCAGAAAAATATACAGTGACGGCATAAACAACACCAAAGTGGACGCAAAGGCAATCGTAATAAGCCTTTTGTCCACTTCAAAAAAGTCCGTCACTGTAAGCAGCCATATAAATGCTATTCCCATCAAAAACCAGAAGAAACCTTTTAAGGTATGCTTATTTGCCTTTTCCTCCTGATAAATTAATTCCTGTCTATATTGTTTCTTAAAGTCTTCCATAAGACAAATCCCCTGTTATTCACACAATATAGGAATATATTAAGGTAAACTTCGGCATAAGTCAACAATGCGCCGTTCAAGGGCCTTTATACAATAACGTTTCAGCTTTCATGCCGCCAAATCTCTCCTCCCATAAACCACCGCCCCAATTGCCACAGACACCGCCATAACAATCAGACTGATCACCACCATTCCGCCTTCTACACTTCCGCTTGCAAAAATATCTGCGCCGCCTGAAAAATAGTATGGCGTAATGTATTTCAGATTTTCAATATCAGGAATGATCCTGCACATCAGATCAACCATATACAGCAGCATCGCAAGGCCAAGGGCCGCACCGATCTGCCTGCGTTTCGTAACCGCAGATATGAGATAACATATGCTTCCCATCTCCAGCTGCATACAAAGCTGCGCTCCATGATACAGGGCAAGTTCCCGTGCTTCCGGCATTTCCCCTATACCCGCAAAGCCTGTCAATATGAAAAGAAATGTTACTATATTAAAAAGAAGAACCAGCAGCACTACTGCTGCATATTTCCAAAAGTAAATATATCCTCTTCCCCAAGGGAGGGTGACAAGAAATTCACAGGTATGTCCCTCCTCCTCCTTGGAAAGCATAACAGCCCCCGTCATTGCTGCAAACATGGCCCCTCCTATGGCAAACATCAATCCCACTTCCGTGGCATAAAAGCCTTCCAAGGTGCCCACATTCAGCTTATCCATTCCAAGCGCCGCAGAAAAAGCCCCCATGTTGGAATAGGCATCCGCCATTCCCTGCATGCTTTCCTCAAGCCCTTTGTACAAAAGAATGCAGCCTGCGCTGAGAATCCCTATACTAAGCGCCCAAATCAGCAGCGATCTCAAATTTCTTTTTATCTCATGCCTTAACAATATCATCGAAGCCACCTATCCTTTCTGCTCCAGTCTCATTTCTGCTGATCCGACACATAGTAGTGCATAAAAAGCTCATCCAACGTAGGCTCCTCAATGAGCACATCCTCAATGTCCATTCCGTCCAGCCTGTGTATCAGTTCATTCATATCCCCGGCATAGGAAAACTCCCTCTCCTGACCCTTTTCCCACACCTTAACCTTGCGCAGATTAGAATGGGAAAGATTTTCCACCGTATCGGTTTTAATGATTTGACCTTCCCTGATAATTGCAGCATTCCTGCAATACTTTTTAACCTCCGGCAGCACATGGGAGGACAAAAAGACGGTAGTGCCCTGACTGTTATACTTTAAAAGCAAGCCGAAAAAGGCTTCCTGCATCAGCGGATCCAGTCCCGATGTGGGTTCATCCAATATGAGAAGTCTCGGCCTATGCTGCATGGCGCAGACGATACTTACCTTCTTTCTGTTTCCCAAGGAAAGCTCCTCAATCCTTTTACTTTCATTTACCTCCAACAGGTCGCAGATCTGCCCCGCCTCCTGCCGACAGTCTTCCCCTCTGGCATCGGCAGCAAACCGTATCACGTCCCGTACCTTCATGGAGGGATAAAACATGGCTTCCGACGGCATGTAGCCCACTTTGGCAAGCATCTCCTTTTGCTGCCTTACGCTGTCCATTCCAAGCACCTTAATTTCTCCCTGCTGAAAATGCAGCATCCCCAGAAGGCTTCGAATAGTGGTGGATTTTCCCGCCCCGTTGGGCCCAAGGAAGCCAAAGATATCCCCCTCCTCTACGGTCAGAGATATATTTTGCACTCCCCTGTGCTTTCCATAGGTTTTCGTAAGCCCATTGATTTCTATTGCATAGCCGTCAGTCTTCTCCCTCATACACCTTCTCCTCCTTCTTCCGCTTTCCCCGCTTAAAATCCGCAAGCATCTTGTTCAGGTTGCGGGTATCAAACGCTCTTCTTATCCTGTTTACCAGATACACACAAAAATAGCTAAACAGCATAAAGATAAAAAACAGTCCTGTAACCGGAAGACTTCTTTCAAACCAGTTAAGCACATAGGATGCCAGGGTATATACCCCACTGCAGCCCACGATACACGCCGCTTCCCACCTGCCGATCCTCTCCGCCTCATCAAAATCCCGAAGCAGATAAACCTGCATATACCCCATCAGGTACGCCAGAATGATACTTTCAAACATGATAAGAATGCTGGCGAAATACACCCCCCGGCATACCAGATAGATGCAGTAAAACACCGTTACACAGAAGGAATACAAACACGCCTTATACTCAATCCATATTTCATTTCCAAGGCAGTTTAGGAGCCTTTCCTTCCATTTACTCTCTTTCATCATCCGCACCTCCCTTCAAAATTCCCCGAAGCTGTTTGGCATATCTTCTGGAAATCATCACCTGTTCCCCATTTTCCATATATGCCCGTATCCGGTTCCCCGCCTCGCTTTTCAGTCTCTCAATTCTGTATATGTTGATCACCATGGACTTAGAGCACCTGAAAAAGCCCCGCTGCGACCAGGCTGCAGCAAGCGTTCCCAGGCTTTCCAAAACCCTGCACACCTTATCCGGAAGATAGGCCCAAACCGCTCCGTCCACACTTTCCAGATAAAGAATGCTTTCCGGACTTATCATAATAGTATCGCCTTCCCACATTACACCCATCTTTTGTCCTTTTCCCTCTGCCAGTGCTGCAATCAGCTCTATCTGCGCATTCATCTCCCGGTATCGGATGATCACCTCATCCTCTCCCTGTAAAATCCTGTTCATCGTCAATTTCATAGGTTTTATCCTTTCTTTCCTTCATTGTAACAGGTTTCCTTCCCGTTTCAACCGCAGAAGCCTTAGGATGCAGTTTTTTGCCTTTAAGGTGCACTGCTTCCGGCTTTGCGGAATGTCCTCTTCCACAGCTTTTTGATTACTTTCCCATCAAAAAAGAGTTGGCTGATGCGCCAACTCTTTGGTTTCTCACTATTATTCAATCACTTTCCTCTTACTTCCTGTCCACTTCATATTAATCAGCACAATCGACCCCAGCACCAGGCAAATTCCAATCCCGTTCCAGACATTCAAACTTTCCTTATAAACAAAAATTCCAACCAGGGTTGCCACCACCGGCTCGACAGAGGCAAGCACCGACGCCGTGCCGTTTTCCATCCCCTGTAAGCCTCTTGTATAGCTTAAATAAGGAAGAAGCGTCACTATCAGCACCAGAAAAACCGTTTTTAAAAGCAGCTGCCAGCTGCTTCCCACGCAGGAAATCACAGCTTTGCTGTCCACAAAAAAGAACGTGGAGACAGTGGCAAATAAGAAAGTATAAAAGGAAATTGTCACAGAACTGTAATTCCTGTCAAGTGCATACCTGCCGAAAATACTGTAAAGCGCATATCCAATGCCTGCCCCAAGACCATACAAAATCCCCTGAAGGGACAATGCACCGGCGCCTCCTACAATACCCGACACAAATGCACAGCCCACAAAAGCAAGCACAAGTGCCAGCAGCTTTTGTGCCGTAAGCTTCTCCTTAAAGAGCACCGCCGACATCAGCATCACAAACGCCGGTGCCGTATAGAGAAGAACGGCTGCCACCGAAAGGGAGGTAAGGGTCATGGTCTTAAAATAACAGAAATTAAAGAAGGCAACACTGAAAGCCCCTGTTCCGATAAAGCACCAAATGTCTTTTAATTTGATTTTTAAAGCCTTTCTGTCGAAGATCAGCAGACCGATCAGCATACACACAAAAGCCACCGATGCTCTCACAAAGCCGATTTCTGCTGAGGAGAGCCCCACCTCATTAAGGCTCCGTACCAAAAGACCCATCAATCCCCAAAGGCTTCCTGCCGTTAACACAAACAACGGGCTGACCAGCTTACTGGCCGCCCCGTTGCTTTTATCCTTATTCTCTTTACAAACTTGATTATTCTTCATCAAAGTTAATTCTCTTCTGACTGACATCATCGAATTCCTCCACCATTTCCTTGGAAGGTGCCGGAGTAAGCAGACTGACAATCACAATTGCCAAAAGACTGATCGCAAACCCTATAGCAAGAGAGTATAATCCGGTTACGCTTCCCAGCGTCTTTCCGTCAAGGAAAGGGATATAGTCCCAGATGATTACGGTAAGAGCACCGGATGCAATACCTGCAACCGCTCCCTGAAAATTGGTACGCTTCCAGTAAAGGGACAAAAGTACGGTAGGACCGAATGCAGCACCAAGACCTGCCCATGCATTGGAAACCAGTCCCATAATAGAGCTGTTAGGATCTAACGCTATCAGATAAGCAAGAACTGCAATTACCACTACGGTGATACGGCTGATCCGAAATACAGTGGCATCCTTTGCATCCTTTTTCACAATTCCCTTAACAATATCCTCAGCCACACTGGATGCGCTGACAAGAAGCTGCGAATCCGCTGTAGACATAATGGCTGCCAGAATACCACAGAGGAACAATCCTGCTATAATAGGCGCCTTAATATCTGAGGTAAACAGCTTAATAATCATATTGATAAATACCTTTTCCTCCTCGCCGCCGGAAAGAATTTCAGGGAAAAGATATGCACGTCCCACTACACCAATGACACATGCCAAAACCAGCGAAAGGAATACCCAGATGATGGCTACACCCTTTGACTTGTTCAATTCCTTTTCATTTCTGACTGCCATAAAGCGCACCAGAATATGAGGCATACCGCAATAGCCAAGTCCCCATGCAAGACCGGATATAATATCCACCGCACGGTAAGGCTCACCGCCGTTGGAAAACATACTGAGGAATGCATTTGATCCACCTGCAACACCGCTCGCATCAATCGCAGTGATCACATTGGAAGGACTTACAATTGCCAGTGCTGCAATAGGCACTACCAAAAGTGCTACCAGCATCAATGTTCCCTGAACAAAGTCAGTGGTACAAACAGCAAGAAAGCCGCCAAGAAACGTGTATGCCAGAATAACAATTGCACCGATTGTAAGTGCAATCCTGTAATCCACATTAAATACAGAATTAAATAGCTTACCGCCTGCTGCCAACGCCGATGCGGTATATACCAAAAAGAACACTACGATTGTTACTGATGAAATAAAAAGAAGGATTCTCTTTTTATCATGAAATCTGTTTTCAAAATAAGTAGGAAGCGTTAAAGAATTGTTAGCGCGGATCGTATATCTGCGGAGCCTTCCGGAAATAAACAGCCAGTTTAAAACCGTTCCGATAAAAAGACCTACTGCAATCCATGCCTGTCCTGTTCCCAACGCATATATAGAACCGGGAAGTCCCATAAGGAGCCATCCGCTCATATCGGAAGCCTGTGCCGAAAGAGCTGCCACAAAGCCGCCCAGCTTACGTCCTCCAAGGAAATAATCCTCTGTACTGTTGTTTTTCTTTGCACATAGTGCGCCGATTACGATCATTGCCAAAAGATATAATGCAAAAGCCACTATAATCCATCCAATTGAATCACTCATTTTTTCATTCTCTCCCCTCACTGTGTGCAAGCCTTTTCTTTCGCACATATTTTTCTATATACTATATATGACTTTGCCCCATTCAGTCAACTATTATTTTCTCTGTTTCCTATCTCTGCACGCGTCCGGAAGCATCCCCACCGGCAAGCTTAAGAACCTCATCCATGGAAACCATATTATAATCGCCCTCTACGGAGTGCTTTAAACAGGATGCCGCAACCGCAAATTCAATAGTATTCTGGGCATCATATCCGCTAAGCCCGGCTGCAATGAGACCGGCTCCGAAGCTGTCGCCGCCGCCCACACGGTCCACAATATGAATGGGATACTTTTTGCTGAAATAATAATTTTCACCGTCATAAAGCATTGCAGACCAGTTATTGTCATTGGCAGAAAGGGATTCCCGAAGGGTGATGGCTACCTTTTCAAAACCAAAACGGTCTGCCAGCTGCTTTGCCACATCCTTATAACCCTCACGATTCACCTCTCCTGCGGTTACGTCAGTGTTGGACGCCTTAATACCGAACACATCAGCCGCATCCTCCTCGTTGGCAATGCATACGTCCACATACTGACACAGCCCGGCCATAACCTGTCCGGCCTTTTCCTTGCTCCAAAGCTTGTTTCTGTAGTTCAGGTCACAAGAAATCTTCACTCCTGCCTTTCTGGCCGTCTTGCAGGCCTGCTCACAGATAGCAGCTACCTGATCATTTAAAGCCGGTGTGATACCTGTAAAATGAAACCACTCCGCTCCCTCAAAAATTTTTTCCCAGTCAAAGTCCTCCGGCGCCGCTGTGGCAATGGACGACCCTGCCCGGTCATAAATCACCTTGGAGGGTCTTTGGGATGCGCCCTTTTCCAGATAATAAATTCCGATGCGGTCTCCGCCTCTTGTAATATAAGAGGTATCCACACCGTATCTTCTAAGAGAATTCACAGCTGCCTGACCGATCTCATGGGCAGGAAGCTTGGATACAAACGCTGCGTCAAATCCGAAATTAGCCAAAGACACCGCCACATTGGCCTCTCCACCTCCAAAGGTGGCTCCCAGTTTATCTGCCTGCACAAAGCGGTAATATCCTTCCGGCGCAAGCCTTAACATCAATTCTCCAAATGTAATTACTCTTCCTTTCATCGAAATACTCCTTTCACCCTACATTGCCGGGGTTCCTCATTTCATCTCTTTACCTTACCTGCATTCCTTCACAATCTCCACTGCCTCTTTAGTCAGCTCCCTGATTTTGTCAAAATCGCCCGCATTAATTAGGTCACCCTTGACCATCCAGCTTCCGCCGCAGGCAAGAATACGGTCATATTTTAAGTACTCTCTCACATTGCCGGCGCTTATGCCCCCTGTGGGCATAAATTTCATTCCCACATAAGGCGCTGCTATGGCTTTCAGCATCTTAAGCCCTCCGGCAGGCTCCGCCGGAAAAAACTTCACTACCTCCAGACCATGCTCCAAGGCCTGCTCAATCTCGCTTGGCGTCATGCAGCCGGGGGTAATGGGAATTTCCTTATCAATACAATACTGTACCACCTTAGGGTTAAAGCCCGGGCTTACAATAAATTCGGCCCCTGCTGCCACCGCACGGTCTACCTGCTCCGTCGTAAGCACCGTTCCTGCACCCACCAGCATTTCCGGGAACTGCCCGGTCATAATACGGATAGCCTCCTCGGCAGCCTCAGTGCGGAAGGTCACCTCCGCACAGGGCAGTCCACCCTCACACAGTGCCTTGGCAAGAGGCGCCGCATCCTTTGCATCATTTAACACCACCACCGGAACAATCCCGATTTCATGAATCTTATTTAAAATCTCATTCATTTTCCATCCTTCTTTCTGAAATTTTCCCTGTATCCTTCTTGTAAATTTCCCTTAATCCCTTCCTGTTTCCAGCCCGTCAAATCCAAAATATCTTACCGCATTCCGGTAGGAGATATCCTTCACTAGCCCTGCCAATGCCTTTTCATCTGCCGGATACTCTCCGTTTTCCACCCATCCACCGATCAGATTACACAGAATTCTGCGGAAATACTCGTGTCTGGTGTAGGACAGAAAGCTTCTGGAATCGGTAAGCATACCGATAAAGTTTCCAAGCAGTCCAAGACTTGCCAGAGAGCTTAGCTGCTCTATCATGCCCTTCTTGTGATCGTTAAACCACCATGCGCTGCCCTGCTGGATTTTGCCTGCCGCAGATGCATCCTGAAAGCATCCGATAATGGTTCCGATAGCTGCATTGTCCACAGGATTTAAGCTGTAGAGAATGGTTTTCGGCAGCTCCTGCGTCAATGCCAGTGCATTTAAGTACTCCGTCATTTCCGCCGAAGGGGCAAAGTTGTTGATACAGTCAATTCCCGCATCCGCTCCCAGCTTGGCATAGATGGCTCCGTTATTATCTCTCTTTACGCCATAGTGAAGCTGCATAGCCCAGTTTTTCTTATGGTAAGCACGGCCCATAGCCAGCATAAAGGCTGTTTTGAACTTTAATTCCTCTTCCCTTGAAACAGCCTTTCCCGAAAGACGGGAAGCAAAAATATCCTCAATCTCCTGCTCCGTGGCGGGATGATACATGACATATTCCAGCCCGTGATCCGAAATACAGCAGCCGTTCTCCTCAAAGAAATCCATTCTATGTCCAAGAGCCTCCAAAAGCCCGTGAAAGCTGTCAATCTTTACCCCTGCTGCCTGGGAAAGCACTGCCAGATACTCCAAATAGTCCGGCTTTTCCAAATTCATGGCACGATCCGGTCTCCATGCGGGAAGCACCTTGGTGGTAAAGTTCTCATCCTGTGCAATGACCTTATGCCACTTTAAATCGTCTGCGGGATCGTCGGTGGTACAAATCAGCGTTACATTAGACTTTCGGATCAATCCCCGGGCGCTCATATCCGGCTGCTTCAGCTTTTCATTACAAAGCTCCCACACCTCTTCGGCAGTATCTCCGTTTAATACCCCATGGTAATCAAAATATCTTTGAAGCTCCAAATGACTCCAATGATACAAAGGATTTCCAATGGCCTTCTCCAGCGTTTCCGCCCACTTTTGAAATTTCTCCCGGTCAGAAGCGTCTCCTGTGATAAAACGCTCCTCCACACCGTTGGAACGCATCTGTCTCCATTTATAGTGATCTCCCGAAAGCCAAAGCTGGGCAATATTGTCAAATCTTTTATCCTGTGCAATCTCCATGGGACTGATATGACAGTGATAGTCCAAAATGGGCATCTTTGCCGCATATTCATGATAAAGCCTTTGGGCCGTCTCTGTCTCTAAGAGAAAATCCTTATCCATAAATGCTTTCATCAGAACTCCTCCTTATCTATACATACTTTTTCAACGCAGCCCGGACAGCGCCGACCCCTGCGGTCAGCTCCTGTAAATACCCGCAAACCTTTTCTGCAAGTCCTGCCTCATAAAGGTCTACGCCAAATATCTGCTTCATCTTAAGCACTTCCCTGACATGCTCTTCCACATTTTGACCGGGTGCAAGCTTAAGCCCTGCCACATAAGGGCATACCGTCTCAAGCAATGGGTCGGGACTGAGCTCAAAGGAATTTCCCTGATCATCCACAGCCATCAAATAGCGGAGCCAGCCGGCAAATACCAGCGGAATCATCTGAAGACTCTGCACATCCAGCTTGGGTGATGCCTGATATGCCTTAATGGTTTCCCCAAATCTTATGGCAAGCTTCTGAGAGGTATCTGTCGCAATTCTCTGTGGCGTATCCGGCATAAAGGGGTTGGGCACCCTTACCTGCAGTACCGTATCAATAAACTCCTTAGGGTCCAAAATACCGGGATTTACCACCACAGGAAGTCCTTCCACATAGCCGATTCGCTCTATTAACCCGGTAAGCTGCTGATCCTTCATCTCATCGGAAATCTTGTGATAACCTAAAAGGCACCCGTAAACCGCAAGGGCTGTATGAAGCGGATTTAAGCAGGTGCAGACCTTCATCCGCTCAACCTTGTCAACGGTTTCCTTCTGGGTAAAAATAATGCCTCCCTTCTCAAGCTCCGGTCTTCCGTTTGGAAAAGCGTCCTCAACCACCAGATACTCGCACTCCTCCGCATTGACAAAGGGCGCTACATAGGTATTCCGGGAGGTAATTACCGGATCTAAACCTTCTATTCCGTCCTCCTTCAAAATTGCTTCCACGGAAGCATCCGGCCTGGGTGTAATCTTATCGATCATAGTCCATGGGAAGCTTACCAGATCCTTATTATCAACATAAGAAACAAAGCCTGCCTCTGCGCTGCCGTTTTCTGCCCACTTACGGGCAAAGGTACTGATTGCGCCATACAGCTTATCCCCGTTGTGGGAACAGTTGTCGGTGCTGACCATGGCAATGGGTTTACGACCTGCCTGATAACGTGTATACAAAAGAGCAGCAACCTTTCCCATGTAGCTGGAAGGTGCCTTGGGTCCTGCCTTAAAATCCGCTTCCACGGCAGGCAGGGTTTTGCCTTTTCCGTCTACCAGGCTATACCCTTTCTCTGTAATGGTAAAGGTGCACATTTGAAGAGATTCCTTTCTGAAAATCTCCTTCATGCGCTCAAATTCCGCCTGATTGGCAGAGTCCAACACCAAGGACTCCATAATGCTTCCGATCACTGTCTTTTCCACAGTGCCGTTAGCCTTTAAGGTAACCAGAATATTATAATCGTCGTGAGGACGGTTCATCTTTTCAATGATCTCATAGTCGAACCCCTCTGCCGCTACCAGTCCCCTGTCAAGGGTTCCGTCATTTAAAAGCTTCTGCACCACATTGGCAAGAAAGGCTTTAAAAATATTTCCTGCACCGAAGTGAACCCAAAAGGGATTTTCCCTGGTAGCTCTTTTTACACTTTCCCTGTCAAATTCCGGCAGCTCATAGCCTGCCTCTTCCCATGCCCGTCTATCCTGTAATCCTTTTGAATCTAATCTCATCTTTTCCTCCATTCCGAAGCGTCACCAATTCCCGACTGGTTCCATTCTTCATCAGACAATTGTTTCAGCCCTTTTTGGCTCCCTTCTCGATTGCTTCCCAAAGCCCATTTAAGTAAGCGGCACCCAGTGCACGGTCATACAGGCCGTAGCCCGGCATAGCCACCTCATCCCAGATCATTCTGCCGTGATCCGGACGGATAGGCCCGTCAAATTCAATATCGTAAAGAGCCTTCATGATCTCATACATATCAAAGCTTCCGTCGGCGGACAAATGCGCAGCCTCCTCAAAGTTGGTAGGAGAAATAAATTTCAGATTGCGCACATGAGCAAAATGAATTCTTCCTTTCAGGGAACGGATCATATCCGGCAGATCATTTTCCAGATTGGTTCCGTAGGAACCGGAACAGAAGGTTACTCCGTTATGGGGATCATCCACCATCTTCATCATTCTCAAAATGTTTTCTTTATTTATAATAATTCTGGGCAGCCCGAAAACGCTCCATGCCGGATCATCAGGATGAATCGCCATCTTAATATCATATTGGTTGCACACCGGCATAATTTTTTCCAAAAAGTATTTCAGATTGGCAAACAGCTTTTCTCCGTCCACATCCTTGTACATCTCAAAAAGCTCCTTCACCCTTGCCATACGCTCCGGCTCCCAGCCCGGCATCACCGTTCCGTTGGTATCCCCGGCAATGGACTCAAACATCTTCTCAGGGTCCAAAGCATCCACTGCCTCCTGAGTATAGGCAAGTACGGTAGAACCATCAGGCCTTACTCTGGCAAGCTCGGTTCTTGTCCAGTCAAACACCGGCATAAAATTGTAGCATACCAGATGAATGTCTTCCTTTCCCAAATTTTCCAGCGTTTCAATATAATTGGCAATATACTGATCCCTGTTTCCCCCGCCAATCTTAATATCATCATGGATATTTACACTCTCAATTCCCGCAATGTGAAGCCCTGCCGCCTCCACCTCTTCCTTCAGCGCATGGATTCGCTCTCTGCTCCATACCTCACCCGGTGCCGTATCATAAAGGGTGGTAATTACCCCCTTTACCCCGGGTATCTGACGGATCTGCTTAAGCGTTACCGTATCAAACTTGCTTCCGTACCATCTAAGTGTCATTTCCATAGTTATCTGTGCTCCCTTCTTTTTAAAAAATAACCTTCCTTTACGCTTTTCCAAGAATATTGATCATCATTGATTTTATTATAATAAATCTGTATAAAAATGCCATTGACGCAATTGTTTCATACATTGCAAAAGTTGCGCTTTTGTGTTATTCTCTGAGAGGAAAATTTATGAAAAGGAGCCGTCCATGAAGAAGAATTTGGAAACCCGCTTCAACACCAGACAGTACATGCTGTCGCAGGACTTTGAAATTTACTATTATAATGATCAAAATTTGTCAAAGGTGGATCTCCATTCCCATGACTATTATGAATTTTATTTCTTTTTGGAAGGAAATATCAGTATCCAGATCGGCCAGGAGATATGCCCCATTCAATACGGGGATGTTATGCTGATTCCTCCCGGCATTCCCCACCGTCCTATTATTCACAGCACCGAGCTTCCCTACAGGCGTTTTGTATTCTGGATCAGCCAGGCCTACTGCAGTCATTTGGAAGAACTGTCCCCCGATTACATCTACCTGATGAACTATGTGCAGGCAAAGCACAAATATATTTTTCACAATGACCGCATCACCTTTAACGCTCTCCAGTCGCAGATCATGCGCCTGATTGAGGAGATGCAGGCGGCACGCTTTGGCAGGAATGCCCAAATCTCCCTCTATGTAAATGAGCTGGTGCTGCATTTAAACCGCTTAATCCATGACCGGAATACACCCAGCAGAAAAAATCAGGAAATATCCCTGTACCAAAATCTGCTCACTTATATTGAGGATCACTTAGAAGGTGATTTGTCGCTGGAACTGTTGGCAAAAGAATTTTATGTCAGTAAATATCACATTGCTCATGTATTCAAGGAAAACCTGGGCATGTCCATCCACCAATACATAACCAAAAAACGCCTGGGTCTCTGCCGCGAAGCCATTCACAGCGGAATGACCATCACGCAGGTTTACCAGACGTTTGGTTTCGGTGATTATTCAAGCTTTTACCGGGCCTTCAAAAAGGAATACGGTATCTCTCCCAAGGATTTCCGGGATATGCAAATCATCCCGTAATCCTTCGGTCAAGCTTTTTGGACAGCTTCGTTCCCAAAATCTGCAGTATCTGCACCAGTGCTACCAAAAGCACCACAGTCACGATCATGATATCCGCCTGATACCGGTAATAGCCGTATCGGATGGCGATATCTCCCAAACCGCCACCTCCTACTACACCTGCCATGGCGGAATAGCCAAGAATGGTTCCAAGGGAAATCGTTCCTCCCACGATCAGGGAAGTTCTGGCTTCCGCAAGAAGCACCTTCCAGATAATGGTCCAAAGACCTGCTCCCATACTCTGCGCAGCTTCAATAACTCCGTGATCCACCTCAAGCAGAGAAGATTCCACCAGTCTGGCCACAAAAGGCGCCGCCGCCATTGCAAGGGGAACAATCGTTGCCGATGCGCCATAGCTTTTGCCTACAATCAAGCGGGTAAAAGGAATAAGCAGCATCAGCAGAATGAGAAATGGTATACTTCTCACAATATTCACCACGACATCAAATATTTTATACACAATCCTGTTCGGCCTTAAACCTCCGGGAGCAGTTACCACCAGTATAATTCCCATAGGCAGTCCCAAAATATAAGCAATCAGTGTAGAAGCAAGGGTCATATAAAGAGTTACGCCGGTACCCTCAACTATCATCATAATAATCTGTTTATCCCACATAATGATCAAGCTCCTCCACTTCCAGTTTTCTGTTCTTTAAATACTGTATCATCTTCTCCGCCGCAGCGTCCTCCTCAGGAAGCTGCAACACCATCTGTCCGTGCGCCACGCCGCCGATATCCCTCGTGTCCGCCAGAAGAATATTCACCGGTGCCTTGCAGGTCAAAATCATATTGGCAATCACAGGCTCATAGGACGAATTGCTGGAAAAAACAATACGGATGCAGCGCTTACTCTGCATTTCCTCATAAGGCTCACTGTCACCATGGATAACCAGCTTTTTCGCCGCCTTACTTTTCGGCCTTGAAAAGACTTCCTCCACCGTTCCTGTCTCGGCAAGAATTCCCTCATCTATAATTGCCACATGACTGCATATCTCCTGTACCACCGCCATTTCATGGGTTATGATCACAATGGTAATTCCATACTTTTCATTGATTTCCTTAAGCAATGCCAAAATTGCTTTTGTGGTGGTAGGATCAAGAGCACTGGTAGCCTCGTCACACAAAAGGATCTTAGGGTTTGTTGCAAGCGCTCTTGCGATTGCCACACGCTGCTTTTGCCCACCGGAAAGCTGCGCCGGATAAGCCAGCTCCTTCTCCGAAAGCCCTACGATCTCCAAAAGCTCCTTCGCTCTGGCATATGCCTCCTTCTTAGACGTTTTGGTAATCTCCATAGGGAAGCATACGTTATCTATTACCGTTCTTTGCATAAGAAGATTAAAATGCTGAAAGATCATTGCAACCTGGGTACGGGTCCTGCGAAGCTCGTCAGCCTTCATCTCAGATAAATCCTTCCCCTCAATGAGCACTGTTCCGCTGGTAGGCCGCTCCAAAAAATTAAGACATCTTACCAAAGTAGACTTTCCCGCACCACTCATGCCGATAATGCCGTAAATTTCACCTTTATGAATATCAAGGTTAATCCCCTTTAACGCTTCTACCTTGTTATCTTTTCCCACAAAGGTTTTGGTAACATCCTTGATTTGTATCATTGTTTCCATATGTACATCCATGCTCCTTTTCCGATTACATTGTTTTATCATATCATAAAGCCGGCTTCCTTGCAACGAAAGAAACCGGCTTTACCTATCCGTCTTTTCTATTGTCAGCTACAGCCTCCGGCTATAACTATCTGATCTTAAACAGGGATATTTCGTTCTTCAGTTCTCCCATGTTTTGATCAAGGGTAGTCGAAATCCTGTTTAAATTGTCTACACTTTCCGAAAGAAGCAGGATCACCTTACCAACCTCTTTGGCGGCATCCGCAGTATCCTCAATAATTCCCGATATATTCCGCACTGACCCCAGAGTTTCACCCCGCTTTTCGTCCGCCTTTTCCATACTGGAGGCAATCTCCTTAAGCCCACCTATCAATCCGCTCATGTGGCTGCTCATATCTTTAAACAAGGTGGTCACCTCCCCCACTGCCTGCGTTTGCAGCGCCACCATCTGTTCTGCCTTTCTGGCATTTTCCATACTGTCCTTCGTCTGCTTTGTGACATTCTCCACATTATTTCTAATCTCTCCTGCAGCCTCAGCAGAATTGTCGGCCAGCTTTCTGATTTCCTCGGCTACCACACCAAACCCTCGTCCGGCTTCTCCTGCTCTTGCCGCTTCAATGGATGCATTTAACGAAAGCAGATTAGTCTGTCTGGCAATTTCGGCAATGGTTCCCACAAAGCCCCCTATAATGGTGGATTCCTGTTCCAAAACCTCTATGCTTTGTCCTACCTGGGAGGTAATATCCGTAGTCTCCTTCGCACGCTGTCCCAAATGCTGCACCATGGACATTCCTCTGTCTATCATTTCCTCCGTTTCCCCTACCAAGAGCTCTACCTTCTCAACGATCTTCTTTACATCCCCGATCTCATCGGAAAGAGCATTGGTCTGCTCCACACAAACCTGTGCATGGGTAAACTGTCTTGACATGCCCTCATTAATTCCGCCTATGGAACCTGCGATCTCCTCGGAATAACCGCTGATAATCCTTGAAGCCTCCTTTACCTCCCTGGCCGAAGTCTCCAGCTGCGCCGTGGCATCCGTAACCTTAACAACCAACTTTTTGTTCTTGTAAATCATATTGGTTGCGGAGGCTGCAAGCCCGCGAAATTCATCCCTGCCACTGGCTTTTACCTGAACGGTCAAATCACCCTCGGCCACCTTGCCGAAGCTGCGGGAAATCTTTTTCATGTTTTTTTGAATGCCTGCGGTAATAGCCAGACCTATAATACCTGCAATCACTGCCGCCAGAACAACCAATGTAAGGGTCAGCTTTTTAATGGTTTCCGCTTGTCCCGTAACCACATGCATAGGAACTAAAGCACATATGGAAGCATGATTTATCTGACTTGTGCTGTACAGAAACAGATAATCCCGCCCTTCATAGCTTACCTCCTTCGCACCGCTTTGCTCTGCATCTGCCGAGGAAAAAATGTCTGTATAGAAATCCTGCCCGTAAAAGGTTCCCTCGCCTTCACTCCAAACCTTCGTTTCTCCATCCTCGCCATCCATGCAGATAATCTCTCTGCCGTTCTTCGTCACAAAGCCTGCAATACTTCCCGATCCAAGCTCCAGATCACTGAGAAATTCTCCGATTGCTTCCGGCTTCACATCAATTACGATACATGCGCTTTTTTGTGACGACATCATTTGATATGCCAGAATATAATCCGATTGATCCAGGGAAAGATGCTCGTCCAGGCAGCTGTGGTTATCCACCCACTTATCCAGATTTTTGCCATCCGCCATCATCTGCTCCTTATATTTCTCCAGATTTCCGGTCTGTCTGGCAGTAAGGCCCAGCTCATTGGTTGTGCTGTAGGTTGAGAGCATTTCCACATCACTTTTCGTCACAATATGAATATTGCCGATGAAAGGATTCGTCGTTTTAGCCGACATCAGATTCGATTTAGCAGATTTAACCGCTTCCGACCTTGCAAACTGATCTGCGTCCAAAAGTCCAAGATAATACTTGCCCAAGGTGGCATCAAAGGCATATCTGGTGGCTTCCGTTTCGATAAATTTGCCGCTCATTTCTATGTATTCCGTAGCCATATTAAGCGTTTGAAGCGTGGACTCCTGAAACTGCCCGTTCATTCCCTCTGCGGATTTTTGATACGCCATAGTCCCTATAATGATCATAAAGAGAATGGGAATAAAAAAGCAGATAAAGATCTTAAAAGATATTTTGTTCATACTACACCTCCGTCAAATAGTAGTTCCCATCCTGCCTATTTTCGGAGCTGTGCTCATAAAAAGAAATAAATTGATTTAGTGTAAGTTTACTCTTCTTTTGCCCTTGTTTCCTCTCAACTATTGCCAATCATTAATCAAATCCCGCCGACTTTACACAGTAACAGTCCCTTTTACTGTACAAATCCCCCGCCTTTTGCTATACTTATTTATATTTCTAACGATATCCATAAAAGAGAGGTTTAAATATTATGAGTAAGAAAAAAGCAGTCGTTTCTTTGGGACACAACGCACTTGGTTACACCACCTTAGAGCAGTGGGATGCTGTCAAGAACACCGCCAAGGCTCTTGCCGATCTGGTAGAGGCGGATTATCAGCTGACCATTACCCACAGCAACGGCCCCCAGATCAGCATGATTCACAAGGCAATGACCGAGCTGCGCCGCCTTTATATTGATTACACGCCTGCTCCCATGTGCGTTTGCAGCGCCATGAGCCAGGGCTATGTAGGATATGATATCCAAAATTCCTTAAAGGCCGAGCTGCTTAGCCGCGGCATCAGCAAGACCGTTTCCACCATTTTGACACAGGTAACGGTAGATCCCTATGACGAAGCCTTTTATGAGCCTACCAAGCTGATCGGAAGATATATGTCTGCCGAGGACGCTGAAATTGAAGTTAAGAAGGGGAATTATGTACAGGAAGAGCCTGGAAAGGGCTTCCGCCGTATCATTGCAGCCCCCAGACCGATTGACATTGTTGAGATTGAAGCTATCCGCACCCTTGCCGATGCAGATCAGATCGTGATCGCCTGCGGCGGAGGCGGCATACCCGTTATCGAACAGAAGCACGCCTTAAGAGGCGCCTCTGCGGTTATTGAAAAGGATGCCATTGCCGGTAAGCTTGCCGCCGATCTGAATGCGGATCAGCTCATCATACTCACCTCTGTTCCCAATGTGTATAGGAACTTTGGCAAACAGGATCAGCAGCCTATTCCCACCCTCACGGTAAGCGAAGCCGAAAAGATGATTGCCGATGATGAATTTGAAAAGGGAACCATGCTTCCCAAAATCGAAGCTGCCATCGCTTATCTGAGCACTAACCAGTCAGGAAGCGTCCTTATCACCTCCTTAGAGACAGTGGGTGATGCCCTTAAGGGTAAGGCCGGCACTGTAATTACCTTAAACTGATTTTGGCCACTGTAGTTTTTGTAGCAGTTCATCCTTCCTGCGCCGTCTCGGATACGCTACTGCTTCTTTGATAATAGCTTAGGACAGCCTTTCGTCAGATTTAAGAGAAACAGGCCGCACAATAATACTGCTGCCCGTAAGGCTTGTCTGAAAAGTCAATCATAGATAAAAGCACTTGATCCTATAAGAAATTTTGGAAAAATCTAAGAAATCCGTTTTA
>Ga0129315_1000741_pt1 | contig 20644 bp, 18 predicted proteins | sample Cm827metagenome_FD_94432 | JGI IMG/M metagenome (GOLD analysis project Ga0129315, IMG submission 94432) | Eastern black-and-white colobus group fecal microbial communities from Wisconsin, USA - Cm827 metagenome | ecosystem: Host-associated > Mammals > Digestive system > Large intestine > Fecal...
CTCTTAATTTTACTATCTAATATCCTATTATTGATATTTGCATAAGCATATAATAAATTATCACTTTCTATTGGGATTATAAAGTTAGTTATTTTATTTCCTGAGATTTCAATATTATGGGTATCTATAGTTACAAAATTAGCTTCTACTAAATCATTGTAACTATCTAAGCTCTTAATATATGTTTTCTCTTCCATCATTATTGTTGGATAGTGATAGCCTGTATTTGTATACTCTGTTGATTCAAATAATACTATGTCTGGATTATAAATATTAATATAGTATTCATAATCTATTACATTAGTGTAATTATGTATCTTCATAACCTCTGAAAAGTTCCCAGTTATGAATTTTTCTTTATTATTAAAATAGCTTCCAGCAAAAATTAATAGTCTTGGTGCTTCAGTATTAGTTAAATTTTTATAATGAGTAAAGTATCTAAAGTTCTCATGTCTATATATTTCATCTTCATACTCTTCAACATACTCTAAATTATATTCTTTTAAATTGTAGTTAGTAGTTTCTTCATTAATTTTAAAATTAGATGAAAGTAATGTTTCATTAATAACTTGCTCTGCTTCATATTTATTAATATCAAAGCTTCCAACTCTATTATCTAATTCATTAAGCCTATCTATTATTGCTGAAATACCAACTATAGCTCCTGTTTCATTCCAATGCCCTGCATCATACTTTTTATCATATAGCAATACATCTTCAAATAAAGGATTTTCCTTTGCTTCTAATAAAGTATCAGAATTATTTAAATAGTTAACACCTTTTTGATTTAAAAGTTTTATAAAATAGTCTCTATTTTCACTGCTAGAATTATATCCTTCTGGTAAATACTCTGGATAAATGCTTGATTTACTTGGTTCTAAAGTATATAGAAATTTTATATTTCTCTCATTACAGTACTCCTGAAAGTCCTTTATAAAGCTTGAAAAAACCTCTTGAAATCTTAAGTTAACCTTAGTTTCTGGTAGCTTCAAATATACAAATCCATCTTTTCCATATTGATAAGTGGGATGAACCATATCATTAAATAGCTTATCCATAGAATATGTGTATAGATTAACCATATTTTCTCTAAAACCTATTCTATCATTTGTATAAACTCCTATATTAGTAAAAACATCATTAATATCTTTACTGTCATTTATTATATCTTTATAATTCAATAGCATTCTGTTATCTATCATAGATATTTCATTTTCTTTAAAATTCATAAATAAAATTGGAATAACTATTATTAGACAAAATACTATTATCTTAATACCATAAATAAACTTTATATTTTTCTTCAAATTTTCTCCTCTTTCTAATTTATTTGTAACTAATTAAAGCAATATTATCTCTATATTAATAATATTTGATAATATAATATATTGTATTATTTCATCATATTGTATTATTTCATTATATTATATTATACAGATATATAGAATTAATTATAATACATCAAACTATTCCTTAAGCAAGCTTACCTTATATTATGTAGTTAATACTCTATTTTTCTTAAAATAACTTTAATATATTATTAATTTGTTCTTAATATTCTTCCAAATATTGTTCCCCTGGGGAACAATATTTGGAAATTACTTTTTCTTGAATAAAAAACCCTAAATGAGTATTTTCATTTAGGGCTTAAAATCCTATATATTTATGGGTTCAATAAACTTTTCTCTTTCTATAAAATATCTTTGGAACATTTCATTTTTATCTATTACTGAATCTAATTCTTTTGCTAACTCAAATGATTTAATCATTCCTTCTTTTCCTTGCTTTCCACATATTACAAATCCACTTGCTAACTTTTCTCCTGGAATTGTAATTCCTATACATTTGCACATATTTATAGCTTTAACTAAGGCTTTACCACCATTAGATGTAATTTCTTTTTCTGCTTTTCCTTTAAAGCTTCTTTGTATGGTTTCATCATAACCATAAAGATCTATTGGGCCTTCGTAAGTTAATATAATATCTGCTAAATCACCTTCAAATATGTTATTTATTTCTCTTATTGCTACAGTTCTTTCATATATATTATCAAAGTTATATTCTATAAATTGAAGTCTTTTATTTTTCAAGAATTTAATAGATTTATCTATTTCTTCTCTCATATCAACTCCATCAGGTAATTTAATATTATTTTCTTTTGGAATTAAAATTCTAATAACATCCTCTTTACTTTCTATTTTTTCCTCTAGCATATCCTCTGTTGCTTTCTTTAGAATAGTAAAATTCTTAGCTATTATTCCAATTCCTCCACTAAAGGATATGCTATCTGTGGATAAACTTTTCTTTCCTGTAACTAAATTAATTCCAGAGCCAATAAAGGAGTATAAATTTGTACTAATAGCAGGGGCTAATACTGAGCCCCCACCATCTGTTCCTATACCAAAGTCATTAATTCCTTTAATTATATTTATAGCTGTTCCACTACTTGAACCTGTCATACATCTATAAGTTAATGGATTTATTAAGTCTGTATCTACACTTCTCCCCAAATGGGACATCTTATCAACAGTTAAAAATAAATATTCTGAATTTTCCCTAAACTTATCCACTATAGCCATAGGAATATCCACAGTATTCTTCACACCAAAGGTTAAAACTTCTTCATTTTTATCTTTAATTTCTTCATTTATATTGTTATTTATTGAAACTACTGATTTATATAAATTTTGTTCTGCTAGTATACTGGATCTATAAACTTTGGTATCTTTCTTCATATATTACTCCTTATTATTAAAGATATCCTTCAAAAAGCTTGTTCCATTTTCTGGACTATTAACTTTAAAGTAATCAGCTACAGTTGCCCCTACATCAGAAAGGGTTTCTCTTACTCCAATAAAGCCATCTTTTAAGTTTTCTCCATAAATCATTATAGGAACCATTTCTCTTGTATGCTTATTATGTCCTATAGTTGGGTCATTTCCATGGTCTGCCATAACCAATAAAATATCATCATCATGAATAGTTTCCATTAATTCTCCTATTAATCTATCTGCAATGTGTAACTTTTCTGCATATCTATCTACATTTTCAGCATGTCCTGATAAATCAGTTTCTTGTACATTACAGCAAATAAAACCCTTATCTACTTCTTTTGATATTTCTATAGTTCTTTTTAAAACTTTTTCTGTATCTACCATAGAAATACTTGTACCTTTTTCATTTATAACTACATCTGCTACCTTTCCTAATAAATAAACTGGTACATTTTCCTCAGATAAAATAGTAGAAACTTGAGTTTTAGGATTAACACCATATCCTAAATGAATACATTCATATCCAGTATTATAAACACCAGATTTAGGTGCATTTATTCCAATATAATCATTACCTTTTTCTTCTTCTGCATTTAATATATCCTCTAAAGTAATATCTCTTCCTCCAAAGGTAATTACCCTTGGTACTCTCGCTATAGACCTTACTATATGTCCAATTTCCAAAACCTTGCTAAATGGAATTATATCTAAAGCAGATGTAATATTGAAAGCTTGTCCTAAGTCGCACTCTATATTATCTGCTACAGTAAGTGCATCTTCTACAACTAAATATTTTTCCTTTTTCCCATGTTTATATTCTACTTTATATCCTGCTTCTTTTATTACTTGATATATTTCATCTATCTTGTTTTTTATAGGTTCTCTAAAAGGCACCTTTGGCTTAGTTCCCATTATTTCTTGATGTCCAAAGAAGGTATCAGCTCCAAAGTGAGTTAATTTAGCCTTCCCATAAGTAGCCTTAGGATTTTTCTTCATTCCATTTATTTCTTTATCTATGATATTTATTAACCCTAGCCTTTCTAAATTAGGTAGCTTTAAATCTCCTCTTCTTTCCAATATATGAAGACAAGTATTAGAATTAATGTCCTGTGGTCTTGTTGACTTTACATCATCCATTGCTCCTATTCCAAAACCATCAAGCACTATAACTATAAACTTACTCATTTTAATTCCCCCTTCCATTTTCTGGTCCCCTGGGGACCAATTTTTTCCCTTGTGAATCATAAATTCCAACTATATCTGGTTTTCCTTTATGTATTCCCTTAACTAAGGCTACATTACTTCTAGTTACAAATATTTGAGTTCTAAAAGCCATAATTACTGTATCCGAAACCCTACAGTTTTCTGATAACTCAAAGTAATAATCTATGCTTTCATTGGTTGGAGGGGTAACCTTAACCATCTTTGAACTCTCTATACTTTCTCCAACTAATGCATTTTCCATATGGGATCTTCTATAGTGTCCACCACCATAGCAATATCCCTTTTCCAATAAATTATGTGATACCTCAGTTACATAAACCATAGCAGGAAGCTCTTCTAAATTATTGTACTTATGATAAGGTGTGGTTCCTGTTAAGCCATGTCCTGGTTCTCCATGAGTACCACCCTCCTCATATATTTTCTTAATAGAACTTGTACAAGTTGCAGAAGGCATATTTAATTGCTCTATAGTTAAATCAAATTCTCTTTCTAGAATTTCTTTTGCTTCTTTAATAGTATCTATATTTTTAGTTCTCATAATTTCATTTCTATTGTTATCATATAAGAAACATGGAAATGATGTTAATCCTGCTATATTAAGATTCTTAAAGTTAATTAATTCTTTTCCAATAGTCTTAAGTGCTTCTAATTTAAATCCACCATATTGACCAGAATATAAATTATCATTTTTTCCTAATACTCTTAGCATAATATTTTGCTTAATCCCTAATTTCTCACAAGCTTCATTTATTTCTTTGGCCTTTTCTACACTATAAATGGTTATATAGTCTGGTTTAGATTTAACTACCTTTTCAATTAAAGCCTTGGGGATTTGAACTAAATGTCCAACATGTCCAATTTTAATATCATTATTAATCATAACTTCAGCTTCTCTGAAATCAACAACTACTGCACCTTCATATCCAAGCTTCATAAACTCTTTAGCTATAATAGGATTTCTTCCTATTTGCTTAGTCATAAAATAAAGCTTAATTCCATACTTATCTGCTTCAGCTTTTATTTTTCTTGCATTTTCTATTAAAGTATCCAAATCTATAACATAGGTATCTGGCAATATTAATCCTTCTCTATGGAGATTAAATGCAGCTTGAACTAATTCTTTATTTCTTTCTACAGTTTTTTCAAGAAACACATTTTCTCCCCCTTACCTAACTCTTCTAACTTCATCTATGGAGCTTTTTAAAATTCTAATTATTGTATCTGCCCCACTTCTCATTGGATTAATTCTAATCATTCTTTTTTCAAGAGTTTTATCTGCTGCTCTAAAGGTTCCAGAAATTCTATAGATCATTGGAACAAACTCATATTTAGATTCTGAACCTACAGGATGAGCTGCTGCTCCATATTTAGTAGTAACTTCTAATATTTCCTCAGCAATATCATCATAGAATTCAACTAATAATACTTTAGATTGTGCATTTGCAAGAAAGGCATCCTTTATTTCTGGGATTTCACCATTTTTTAGTCTACTTACTAACTCTTCATTAACCTCTGATTGAATCGCTAATGAAACTGGTGCATATACTAATCCTCTTAAAGCCTCCATTGCTTCATAACCTTGTACTTGACTGCCTCCTGAATAATTTAATGAATAGACCTTATCTATTAAATCCTTCTTACCAATTAACACTCCAACACCTTCTGGTCCTAATGTCTTAAAGCAAGAAAAGCTTCCAAGATCAGCTCCACATTGACTACCTATCTTTTTAACCTTTAAAGCTGCATAATTATCATCTGTAATTATTCTTATATTTTCATTAACTTCTTTAATTGTAGTAATTACTTCTTCTAATTCATAAGAGTCATCTATCTTTTGTCTAGTATTTTGAACTAATGCTCCCTTGATTTCTGGATGATTAGTTATGACTTCTTTAATATTATCTAAATCATTAAAATTAGCTGTAATAACATTAAGTCCCATAGTTTCAATAGTTACCTTAGAAGTAGGATATATAGGTGCCTCATGAACTAATATGGTATCTCCACTTTTCATGAAACTTATAAGTCCCCATCTTATGGCTCCTGTTCCTGCTCCCCTTACCAATATTGCTGCTTCAGCATCAAAAACCTCTGCAAAAATATTTTCTACCTTCTTAGTATAGGTTGGCTTATTTAATCCCTTTACTACCCCTAAGTCCCCTAGGGATAATACTTCACTGCCATCAAAATGCTTTGTTACAGTATCTATTATTTTAAATTGTAATTTCTTTGCTTCGTCTAAGCTTATTGAGTGTAATGGGTATGTCTTCATAATTGCCTCCTATTTAAGGTTGTATATATTTTTTATATTATTAACTAACATATTTTCTATATGCTTGTTAGAAATTTCTTTCTCATATAATCTTGGCAAGAAACTATCTATTAAATAGCTATAACCAAGTCCTCCATTATCCCTAAAATGTGATTTTCTTGTAATATCCATAGACAATACTATTTGATTGCTATATCCTCTATTACAAAGCTCCTTTAACCAATTCACTCTATCCTCATCTGGTTGATAATTATTTTTCCCTATAGTATCAAAAGCAATATTAACGCCTGTATCTAGTAATCTAATCATATATTCTAAATCCCCACTTAAATCTATATGACTTAAAGTAACCTTTGATAAATCTACATTAAACTTATTAAATATTTCTATTTGTTCAAGACCTAATTTTCCTAAAGTAGTGTGGGTAATAATAGGCTTTCCAGTTTCAATATGAGCTCTTGATGCTGCCTCAAAAACTTTCAGCTCCATTTCCTCCACTTTATTTAAACTAGTTCCAACTTCTCCAATAACCTCTGCCTTTGTTGATGTTCCATCTATTCCGTACAAAATTTCATCTATAAGGATTTTTGCCATTTCCTTTTCACTTATTCTATAAACCTCTTCAGGTAAAAAGGGTTCCTTATAATATCCTGTGGCTTGAAGAATATTTAAACCTGTTTCACTCATAACCTCTAAAACATATTCAGTATTCCTACCCATACCTCTATTCGTAACATCTATAATAGTAGAAACACCTTTACTCTTTAAATCTTTAAACTCTTCTATAGTTTGATTCTTATTATTTAAAAAACAATCCTTATCCTTCTTAACTCCAGATAAATCTATGGTTATATGCTCATGAGCATAAATTATTTCCTTTTTCAACTAAAAACCCCCTTGTATAAATGTAGAATGTAAAATTTAGAATGTAGCATTATTGATATAATTTGAAAACAAATTACCATAAATATATCAGTACTGGGAGCTGCAAAAACATCTCCAAATTATAAATATAAATTTAATAATGTAATTTGTAATAAATCACTAAAAATAAAACTCTTTTATAAACTCCCAAAGGAGTTTATTCCTTAATTCTTCATTTTACATTCTTCATTCTTCATTCTTCTATGCTGGTATTACATATAATCCAACTAAGTATAGTACATTTATTAAAACTCCTACTCCAATTGCTCCAACTGGACCAACTGCCATATCCACTATTGGTTTCTTTGAAGTCTTATTTAATACATATAATCCAACTACTACAAATAATCCAAGTCCTGGTGCCATAGCTTGTGCAGCCATCATACCACCTATTAATAATGCAACTTCTAAAACCTTACTCATAGCTGTTCTTATGTTATCTCCACATTTTCTAACTCCTGGGAACTTGTCCATTAACTTAGCTAATCCATCTAAGAATAATATTTCTAAAGCCATAACTAAAGCTCCAGCTACAAATGCTAAGAATGGATTTCCTATTAAGAATCCAACTACGAATACAAATGTCATACCTGCTGGTGCATAAACTCCAGTAGAAATTGCAGTTGTAGCTACTAATGGAATAAATCCTATTCCTCTTGCAAATGCAGTCATAGCTGCTTCTGTGTTCTTTCCTTCAGCTAAAAGATTTAAACTAATTGGATCTCCTGCTAATAAGCTAAGACTAGTGGCTGCTGAAATTAATCCACCCATTAAAGCTAATATAGGTAAGTTCTTTTTAATTTTCTTAACTCTTTCTTCAAAAATTGCTGCTAAGTCAATCTTTGGTGCATTAGGGTCAGGTTTTTCTTGTACTGCAAAGATAATCATAATTATCATACCTGCAAGTAATGCCATACCTTCAGCATCTAATTTGATAGTTGCTCCATTTATAGTGAACTTTCCATATAATGAAACAATTTGTCTAATTAATAAAGCTATAACTCCAGTTAAGAAACCTTTTTTAGTACCAAATTGGTAAGCAACAACTAAAGCTGGGAAAACAGCAAAGGCAACAGTAATTGGTGTTCCAACTAATTTTAATGGTTCTAAGAAATTAACTGGTAACATTGCAAATAAGTCAACTACAAATTGTAATCCATAAACTATTCCTATTCCATAGATAGCACCTACTACTCCTGAAACTATTATTCCTTTTTTACCACTTGGACAAAAAGATCCAATAATATCAGTTCCTAATAAAATACTGTGAACTAAAATAATTGATGCAGCTATTGAAACTGGAATACCAAATCCTATAACTAAACCAAAGCTAATTGCAAAAGATGTTGCAGCTAATGCTTTTTTATCCATTCTTCCTTCTAAATATTCTGGAACAATCGGTCTAAATCCATCATTAAATACAGCAACTCCTGTGTTTGATAAGATTGCAGCTAAAGCACCTAGAAGTGCAATTACCACATATTGAAGATAATGCATAAATTATTCCCTCCTAAAATTAATAATTTCTATTTAAATTAGTAAATAAAATGAACATTTAAAACTCTTTTTAGTTCTTCCTTTACTAATAAAATATACATAAATAAACTTTTAAATTTATTTCATATTATTAAAGAATATATTTTAAAATTACTGGTATAACTTCTTCTGCATGTTGCGCAGTGAATCCAAAAGCCTTTTTACAAGCCTCTACCTCAGCCTTAATTTCTGCTTCAGTTTTAATATGTCCAGGCATTGATACTGTTGCACAGTTTTGCATTCCAAGTAATGCTATTGCCATTGCTAAAGCACCACCACCACCAGTATTGCAAGCACCTAAATAATAATCTGCTAATCCAGTCTTTATAGCCATTGCAGCTTCAATATCACTTTTAATTTCTATACTTGCTCTATCCCCTGCAATTTGAGCTGTAATGTCAGCAACCTTTTGCTTGTCAATTTGTCCACCAATAACTATTTTTTTCATTTTAATTCCTCCATATAAAATTATTTATAATCTTATTTAACTAACCTCTATTCTTGTCTTAATAAGGCACATATATGCATAACTAAGAAGTTTACTTCTTCCTTTGGTATTTCACCTAAGAACTCCTTTAAATCCTTTACAACATTTATAGCTTCTTTATAATTTTCTTCTAATTTAAGTGCTTCAAGTATTTCCATATCAACATCATTTACTGTTTCATTTTTATCAATTCTCTCTAAGGAAGAACATAAATGAGTAATAAACATTGAAGAATTTTCTTCCATAAGTTTTATATTTTTTACTTCATCAAAGTACCTAATAACCTGTAGTACTTTATTATAATTTTTTTCTGATAGCATCCCCGAATCCCTGAATATGTTTAATCTTATATCTAGTTCCATACAAGTCCTCCAATATACATTTTTTTGTACTTTCATTCATTGAAAACCTCTTAATATTGAGGCATTATCTTCTTTTCCATAACTAATCTTTGATATTCTTTTACGTCTTCTACATCTAATATTCTAGAAAAAAGTGCTGGAACGATTGAATTTTTTTCATTTGCAATAATTACAGCTTCAGTATCTTTAATATTTTTCTTTTTCCTATCTAATGGAATAAATTTAATATCATCTTGTCTATCTTGAAGATCATCTAAATTCCAAATTGCTGCATCAATTTTTCCTTCTTTAATAGCAGGTATAAATTGACTATAGTTTAATGTAACATATTGAACTTCTAAATCTTCAAAATATGTTTTTGTTAATACAGATTGATCTATAGAAGAAGTATCTATTCCAACTTTAGTACCTTTAGTAAACTCTCCATTAAAATCCTTTGATACTACTATAATATGCTCATTAACATAGCTAAAATTACCAAAGCTCTTAACTATTTGAATATTCTTCTTATTTTGCAGATAAAAATCTGCTGTCAATCTTGAAGTAACTGCAAAATCATATCTTCCATCTTCTAAAGCTTTTAATCTATGATTAGAACCTCTCATAAAAGCAAGATTAGTATTAACTCCACTGTCATTTAAGCATTTGCAAATGCCAGTTGCTAAACCTTCATATCTTTTAGAATATGGCAATGGCATTACTCCTACTAATGACTTTATACCAGTTAACTCTAAAAGTTTTATATAGTCTATTTCATTTATGAAGGTGCCAAGGTGTCCTCTAGACTCTAAGGTTACAGCATTTTCTTCTTTTAAAATTTTTATTGCAGATTGTATGGTTCCCCTAGCTGTTTTATAATTTTCAGCAAGCTCTGCAACTGTTTTTATTCTGTTTCCTTTATTTAATGGCAAAAATTCTACTGCTAAAGAAGTAATTGCAATCCCCAGTTTTTGCATAAGCTTACTTTGAACGTCCATTACATATCTCCTTTATTAATGTACAATATTTTGTATATTAATACTAACACCTTATGAATACATTTGCAATAGCTTTTCCAAATATTGTTCCCCAGGGGAACAATATTTGGAAATTATATATTATATATTTCCTGTCCATTCATTCATATCAAATTCTTTTACTCCAGGTACATGCTCCACAAACTCTCTGTATCTTCTTCCATTTACAAAAAAGTCTAATATTACTTCAGTACTTATTAATTTACTTTCTTTATTAATTATGTAATTATGATAACTAGACCATATATAATCTTTGGGGTTATTACATATTTTAGATCTGACTGGATTCAAATGAATATATCTACTTACCTCTAATAATTGTGCATTGTTTTCTATTATTTGTGAATAATATCTTCCCTGAAATAAATGACCTACATAATTGTATTTCTTATTGTAATATAAGGTATACTTAGAGTTTAGTCTTCTCATAAAATCTGATAATGGACAGGTGTCTGTTTTTATAAGTAAATGGACATGATTCTTCATTAAACAATATTCAAGTAACTTATAGTTAAATTGACTATAGTATTTAAGATTCTCTTCTATCATTGCAAGATATACCTTGTAATCTGATTTATCATTAAATATGTCTTCTTTTCTATTTCCTCTAGTTGTCACATGATAAATAGTTCCTTCTCTCCAAAACCTTTTAGGTGTAACCATATGAATAACTCCTTTTTCTATGTTTTTTAAATATTTATACTTGAAATTAAATTTAAAATAGTAATAAAATGCTTCAATTTAATATTTATTTTATATATTAATTATTCACAAATTCTATGTTTCTATTCTTTAATTGTAAATAAATGGACCCCAGGGGTGTTTTTACGCCCCTGGGGTCCATTTATTTACAGTTTATTATTTTTAATATTTCTTTTTTATTAACATCATTTCTATTTAACATATTTATAAAGCCTTCATCTTCTATTAATTTCATTATTTGAGTTATAAGCTCAATATGATCTTCATTATTTGTACTAGCTATAGTTATAAATATCCTTATATTATTATGGTTACCTATTGTAATAGGATTACTAAATGTATTAATAGTAATTCCAAATCTTTTAACATAATTATCTGGTCTTGCATGGGGTATGGCTATTCCATCATCTACTACTATATAAGCTCCTAAATTATTTATATTTTCTATCATGGCATCTATATATTCTTCAGTTATAGCCTTATTTTTTAATAGTGGCATAGCACTAAGTCTTATTGCTTCTTGCCAATTATCTGCTACTAAATTTAATTGAATATTGTCTTCCAAAATATACTTTCTTAATTCAATAGTCTTATCATCATTTCTTTTATTAAGATAATCACATAATTCTTCCTTTAATTTATCTTTATCTAAAACTGTTGAATTTTTTTCTATAATTCCTATAATTTCATCTATATTAATTTCTTCATTGTTTATATCTTTTATCTTGTCTACATTTTCCCCATTATTTTTTCTAGGGTTTTGATAATTTAAATTATTATCATTTATATTTTTTAAAGATAAATACCTTCCTAATTCTCTTCTATCCTCATTACTTAAAATTGGTGATACCTTTATAATAGGAACATTATAATTTTCAATTATATCCACTGGTGAAATTATATAATCTATTTTTTCTTCTTCTAATAACCTACTTATATTATGTATAGAAGTAACTCCTACTATATTAACATCAAAGCTTCCCTTTATCTTAGCTTCTAGTAATCTTCCAGTGGCAAAACCTGCTGAACAAGCTATTATTATATTTTTACTTTTTATTATTTCATCCTTTTTATTTTTTTCTATAGTTGCTTCAATATACATAACTATATATCCAATTTCATCATCACTTAATATATAGTTAAATTTATCTTTAATAAAATTAGTTGCTTCCTTTATTAATTTAAATTCATTTTTATAATTACTTATAATAGTATCTAAAATTGGATTTTTACTTATAACATTGTACTTTAATCTAAATATTAAGCTTTTTAAATGATTAATAAAGCTTTCAAATAAGGCATTATCCATTCTAAAATCAGCTCCAAAGGTTAATCTTAGATTGTCCATTATTTTCCCAGCTATATAACAAGCATCAAAATAATCCTTTGATTCAAATAAGCCCCCTTCATTTTTACTTCCAGATAGAATCTTGCTAGCAATAATATTAACTTCTTCTTTTCCTAAGGTAATATTAAACCTATCTTTAATCTTATTGGAAATTTCTAAAGCTGCTTCATATTCCTTTTTATAATTTACACTTAAGCTTTTATTTTCATTATTAATTGGTAGATTACCAGCTCTATTTATAATTACAAATAATGCAATTACTAAATTAAAAAAGTCTTCTTCAGAAAATACTCCAAAATCTTTTTCTAAATCTCTAACTAATTCCTTTATATATCCCATATTCTTTTTATTAATATCTAGCTTTTTAATATTCCCTAAAATGCTGTTATTTTCATTATTATAAATTTTCTCTAAGGTCTCAATAATATTGTAATTACTTTTATCAATAAGTAAGCTTATCATGGCTTTTCTAATATTATTTTCATCCCCACTAATTTTAAAACCTTTATTCGAAACCTTTATTATTTGAATATTGTATTCCCTAAGCCATTCCTTAACTTTTTTAATATCATTAACTAAGGTAGTTTTACTTATTGACAATTTTTCTTGAAACTCATTATAGTTATTAACTTTATTTGAACTTAACAATTCATATAATAATATCCCAACTCTTTCTTCTGTAGAAAAAATATAGCTTTTCATATTTATATTACTTATAAGCTTTCCTACTTTTTCTTCTTCTTCCTTAGATAAGTTAAATCTCAATGGAGAGTTAGGCCTTTTATCTATTTCAGAAATATTATTTTCCCTTAGATATCTATTAATTTCATCAATGTCATATCTAATCATTCTTTTTGAAATTCCAAACTTATTGGCTAAATCTTCAACACTTAAATCTGTTCTATAATTAATTAATAAATTTAATATTTCAATATATCTTATATTCAAATTTTCCCCTCCTATCTAATTTATAATTACTAATCTATAATTACTAATCTATAATTACTAATCTATTATTTATAATTTGTATTTAAATTAATTTTATATTTAAATTAATTTTGTATTTATTATACACCTTAATGTATTTCTATGTGTTTCTCTTCAAAAATAAAGGCTAGATAAGAATATCTAGCCTAATTGGAAATTAATTGGTCCCCTGGGGACCAGTTTTCTGTTTCCCAGGGGAGCTTTTATTTTACATTGCTTCTCCATCGTCATAGTTATTATTAATAACCTTTGACTTTGTCTTTATAAAGCTTGGTACTAATACTGCAATTACTAGTAAAGCTAATAATATAATTACTCCCATAGATCCTAAGAATTCATAAAGTTTTCCTATTGCTAGGCCTATAATACCAAAGTCAAAATCACCAAAGGTTGTATTTTGGAAACCTAAGTTACCAAGTACAGGAAGTAATAATGCAGGAACAAAGGTAATTAATAATCCATTTACAAAAGCTCCAATTGCAGCTCCCTTCTTACCACCTGTTGCATTTCCATATATACCTGCTGTTGCTCCACAGAAGAAATGTGGTACAAGTCCTGGTATAATTAAAACTCCACCAGCTACTCCAAGTAATAACATTCCAATAACTCCACCTATAAAGCTAGCAACAAAACCTATAACAACTGCTGTTGGTGCATATGTGAAGAATACTGCACAGTCTACTGCTGGAATTGCATCTGGTATAACCTTTGTAGCAATACCTTGGAAGGCTGGAAGTAAGTCACCTAAAATCATTCTAACACCAGCATAAACTATAGTAACACCTACAGCAAATTTCATGGCTGCCATTAAAGCAAATAACACCATATTTTGTCCACCAGATAATTCAGTAACAAATTCATTTCCTGCAGCTATAGCAGCTATTAAGTAAAATACCATCATTGTTAAAGCTGTTGAAATTGTTGTATCTCTTAAGAAACTCCATTGTTCTGGTATTTCCATCTTTTCTGTACTATCCTCTGCCTTACCTACCTTTCCACCTATCCATGCTGATGCATAATAAGCTAAGCTACCAAAGTGTCCCATAGCAACTTCATCCCCATCAGTAACCTTTAAAGTATACTTTTGTCCAACTGCTGGTAAAATTGCACTTACTAATCCTAAGAAAGCTCCACCTATTCCAATTAATGCTGCACCTTCAAAACCCGCTGTTTGTAAAACTGCTGATAATAGACATGCCATAAAAAAACTATGATGTCCTGTTAAGAATATATATTTATATTTAGTGAATCTTGCTATAGCAAGGTTTACTACATAACCAACTATTAATATAGACATTGTTTCTACACCAAGAACCCTTTGTGCAACAGAAACTATTGCCTCATTATTAGGAATAACTCCATTAATATTAAATCCCTCTTGAATCATTTCTCCTAAAGGATTTAAATTAGAAACGATAAAATCTGCACCTGCACCAAGCATTAAATAACCAAGTATAGGTTTTAAAGTTCCTGTAAAGACCTTATGAGTTGGTTTTCTTAAAGCAATTAATCCTATAAAAGCCATTAACCCCATTAATAATGCAGGTTCTTTTAAGAAATCTCTAAAAAACGCTAAAATACCTTCCATAATACCATTCTCCTTTATAAATAATAATTTTTAAAATAATAACTAAAATAAATACTAATTTAATTCTGCACTTTTCTCTTTAAGTTTTTCTAAAATATCTTCTTTAATCTTCTTTTTGTTTATATAACTTCTAACAATTAAAGTATTCTCCTTATTAAAGTGTGGAGCCAGTTCTTTAACAGTGACAATAATATCACACTTTTTTCCTACAGCTGCACTAACATCAGAAGATTCTACATCTGCCTTTATCCCCTCCTCATCACATATTTCTTGTATCTTCATAGCTAACATTAAACTGCTTCCTATTCCATTTCCACATACAGTTATAATTTTCATAAATAATCCCACCCTTAATTTGTTTTATTTCTTTTATAAACCTCTAAAATTACCTTTAATAAATCTTTTTTTGAATTACATCCTTCAACTTCCTTTAATAGATTTTCATCATCTAAGATATAAGATAAATCTTGAAGTAACTCAATATGTGATTTATTTTCCTTAGCACAAATTGCAAATACAAGCTTAACAGGATCAAATTCACTACTTCCAAAATTTAAGCCTTTTTCTAAAGATATTACTGAAACTCCTAGTTCTATAACCCCAGAATCAGGCCTTCCATGAGGCATTGCTATTCCTGGAGCCATTACTATATATGGCCCCATTTCCTTAACTGTTTCTATCATAGCTTCTATATATTTTTCCTCAATCTTTTCATTTATTAATAGTAATTCTCCTGCTATAGTTACTGCTTCTTCCCAATTCTCAGCCTTTATATTTACATCAATGGCTTCCTCAGTTAATAATTTTTCTATCATAGTTTTACCTCTCTTAAATTAAACCCTATTCCATAATTGAAAACCCTAAACTATTTGCATCCCTAAAGAAATCATTTACTGTTTCTATAGAATACTCATTTAAATCCTTACCTAATAAATCAATTTTCTTTAATATGCTATTTTGAACTGTAATAATATCACATCCTATATTGTTGGCTTCAATAATACTATAAAGTTCTCTACAGCTTGCCCATAATATTTCTACTTTTGGATAGTCCTTTGCAAGCTCAATAGCTTCCTTCATTATTCCTATTGGATCCACTCCTGCATCTGCTATTCTTCCAGCAAATATTGAAATAATAGCTTCACTATCTTTATTTAATAAACTCATAACATCCTTTACTTGTTTATAAGTAAATATTGCAGTTATATTAAGCTTAACCTTTTCCTCTACTAAGGTTTTAATTATATTCTCATTAAATTCTCCCTTAGTATTTACTACTGGTATTTTTACATAAACGTTTTCACCCCAGGTAAAAAGTTCTCTTGCCTCTTTAATTATTGTTTCTTCATCATCTCCAAAAACCTCAAATGAAATTGGCATGTCCTTTATTTCCTTTAGTATATTCTTACCAAAGTCTCTATAGCTCTTTATTCCAGCAACCTTCATTAATGAAGGGTTTGTAGTAAATCCACTAACAATTCCTTTATTGTATTCTTCAAGCATTGATGTTAAATCAGCACCATCTGCATATATTTTTATCTTTAAATCTTTGACCATTCTTCCTTCCCCCTTAGATTTATTATCAATATTATAATATAATAATAATATTCATTTAAGAATATCATTTTATTTCCCTTTTAAAAGGAAGTAAAAAAATTGGAAATAACTAGACCCCAGGGGAAGTGTACACTTCCCCTGGGGGTCCATTTATTTCCATCAAGTTTCCTTTGATTTCATTATTATAAACACCCTTTGTAATATTATAAATATACAAAGCAATGCTGCTACCACAATCTTTGTCCACCAAGAGCTTAAAGTTCCTTGAAAGATTATTATTGTTTGAATGACACCTTGTGTTAACACACCAAACAAGGTTCCTATAACATATCCAACTCCCCCTGTTAGCATGATTCCACCTATTACAGCAGATGCTATGGCATCCATTTCTAATCCTACAGTATGTTGCCCATAGCCTGATAACATATAAAAACTAAATACAATACCTGCTAAAGATGAGCAAAATCCACTAATTGTGTAAACTAAAATCTTTACTCTATCAACAGGCAATCCCATAAGTCTTGCAGATTGTTCATTTCCTCCTATTGCATATACTGCTCTACCAAACTTTGTGTATTGTAAAACATATATAGCTAAAATTAAAACTACGATTGCAATTACTACACTCCAAGAAATAAAGCTATCACCAATTTTTATTCTAGCTTGACTTATCTTAGTATAAGTTTCATTTGTAATAGTTATTGTATCTATACTTACAAGGTAACATAGACCTCTAGCTAAAAACATTCCTGCAAGAGTTGCTATAAAGGGCTGAATTTTAAACTTTGTTACTAAGACACCCATAATAGTTCCAAAAATACACCCAATTATAAGCATAAATAAAATTACAACCCAAGGATTCCACCCCTTATTTTCAAGTAGATAGGCAGATAACATACATACAAAGGCAATTACTGCTCCAACAGATATATCTATTCCCCCAGTAATAAGTACAAAGGTTACCCCAATAGCTGTTATAAGCAAAAATGCATTATCTATTAGCAAATTTAAAAATGTTTGTAATCTAAAAAATCCTGTATATTTAAAAGTTCCAAAAGCACATAAGGCTAAAAATAGAATTATTGTTACAAATATAGGTAAGTATTTAGTTTGTAATATTTTGTTTCTCAATATTAGCAAGCTTTTCACTATTAACCCCCCTCTTCTTATTAAAGAAATTCCTAAAGATAACTCTAAAATTCTCAGATTGCAATAAGCAAATAACTATTACAACCAAAGCTTTTACAACTAAAGTTACTTCAGGTGGAACACCAAAAGAGTATATAGTAGTAGTTAAACTTTGAATAATCAAGGCTCCAACCATACTACAAGGGATGGAAAACTTACCACCAGACATAGGGTTTCCCCCAATGGCAACAGCTAAAATTGCATCAAGTTCTATATATAAGCCTAAATTATTTGCATCAGCACACTTAATATTAGAGCTTAATAATATTGCTGCTATCCCTGCACATAAACCTGAAATTGTATAAACACAAACCTTAATCCAATGAACTTTTATTCCAACATATTTACTTGCTTCAGAGTTACATCCTGAAGATTCTACAAATAATCCAAAGGCTGTTTTCTTAACAATAAGCATTATAGCTAAAAGACAAAGAGCCACTATATAAATAGAAAATGGTAATCCAAATAGATATCCTCCTCCAAAGAAAAAATATGGCTTATAATAAATTGTAATAATTTGAGCCTTTGTTATAAGCTGAGCTATCCCTCTACCTGCAACCATTAATATCATAGTTGCTATAATTGGCTGAATTCCTATTTTCCCTATTAATACACCATTCCAAAAACCAAGAAGACATGCTACTAATAATCCAACAATAATAGCTATAGGCATTGGAATTAAACTAACATATTCTTGAACACCATCTACAAAGCTCATTTCTCCACCAATTAAACTTGCAACTATAGCAGCAGTAATTGCAATTACAGATCCGACTGAAATATCTGTACCAGAGGTGGCTATTACAAGAGTTAAGCCTATAGACAAAATCATTAAAGGTGCCCCTCTATTAATAATATCAATTAAACTACCAAATAAATGTCCATCCTTCATTTCTATTTTAAAGAAACCTGGAGTAAAAAATAAATTAAATAATAAAACTAATAATAATGCAACAAGAGGCCAAAAAATCTGCTGTTTTCTTATATCCTTTAATAAATTCATACTAATTACCTCCTGCTATAGTATTCATAATAATATTAGTTTCCAAATCCTTGTCCACAAGTTCCTTAATCTTAAGCCTATCCCTTAAAACTATTAATCTACTGCAAGTTCTTAGCATTTCATCTAACTCTGAAGAAATAAATATTACTGAAATACCCTTAGCTGCAAAATCCAATACTAACTTTTGAATTTCAGCCTTTGTTCCAATATCTATCCCCCTTGTAGGCTCATCTAAAATCAATAACTTTGGTCTTGTTAAAAGCCACCTTGCTAAAATAACCTTTTGTTGATTTCCTCCACTTAATTCATTTACAAGCTTTTCTTGTGATGGTGTCTTAATATCTAAAATCTCAATATATTCCTTTGTAATTTTCTCTTGCTCTTTAAGAGGAATATATTTAATCCATCCCCTTTTAACTTGAAGAGCTAAAATAATATTTTCCCTTACAGATAAATTAGGTATTATCCCTTCCCTTTTTCTGTCCTCTGGACAATATGCAATTTCATTTTTCATTGCTGCTAATGGATTATTTATTTTACTCTTTTTATTATTTATACGAATTTCTCCTGTATCCGACTTTTCTATTCCAAATAATAAATTAACAAGTTCAGTTCTGCCAGAACCTAAAAGTCCAGCTAATCCAAGGACTTCCCCCTTATAAATTACAGTATCAAAAGGCTCTATAAGATTCTTCTTACCTAAATTCAATGCTTCTAAAAATACTTCTCTAGTACTTTCACTATTTATATTTTCAACTGGTTTAATACCAGAATTTATCTCACCATAATCTTTTCCAATCATTTTTGCCACTAATTGAACCTTTGATAATTCACTAGTTTTATACTCTCCAACTAATTTTCCATTTCTTAAAACTGTAATTTTATCTGAAACTTCATATACTTGATCTAAAAAATGAGTAATAAATATTATTCCTATACCTTGAGACTTTAAATTTCTCATTATTTCAAATAACTTTACAACTTCCTTTTCATCTAAACTAGCTGTTGGCTCATCTAAAATTAATATTTTTGCTTCAATATCAACTGCTCTTGCAATTGCAACCATCTGCTTTATAGCAATAGAATAACTATCTAAGCTCTTTGTTACATCAATATCTATATTTAATTTCTTCATAGCTAAAGTAGCTCTTTTATTCATTTCCTTCCAATTAATTTTCCCAAACTTGGTAGGCTCTCTTCCAATAAAGATATTTTCTGCCACAGATATGTTATTGCATAAGTTTACCTCTTGATATACTGTGCTAATACCAAGTACTTGAGCTTCATATGTTGATTTTGGATTTATTTTATTTCCTAAGAAAATAATTTCTCCACTATCTAGCTTTTCTACTCCTGTTAATACCTTAATTAATGTAGATTTTCCTGCTCCATTTTCCCCCATTAATGCATGAATTTCTCCACTTTCTAAAGTAAAATCCACCTTATCTAACGCCTTAACTCCTGGAAATTCTATGCTTATATCTTTCATTTTAAGTAATACATCTTTATCTTTCATTGCTACATCTCCTTTTTTTAGATTTAACATAAGCTGTTGCAAATATAATTAGATGCAACAGCTTACATTAAATTAAAGAAAATAAATATAAATTAATACTTTCTATTTGGTAAATCTTTAGCTGCTGTATCTTGTCTATATACACCTTCTTCTGATGGTA
>Ga0129315_1000748_pt1 | contig 20264 bp, 18 predicted proteins | sample Cm827metagenome_FD_94432 | JGI IMG/M metagenome (GOLD analysis project Ga0129315, IMG submission 94432) | Eastern black-and-white colobus group fecal microbial communities from Wisconsin, USA - Cm827 metagenome | ecosystem: Host-associated > Mammals > Digestive system > Large intestine > Fecal...
AATTTGATTTATTGATAGTTTAGCGGATAGACGCCTATCCACTTATCCGTTCATTCATTTCATTATCAGTTTAGCTTTATAGCTATATAGCTACTTAGCTATGAAGCTATTTGTCTATTTAGCCACATACTTACATCGCTATCCAATTATATAGCTATTTATCTATTCAGCCATGTAGCCACATAGCTATCCGGTTGTTTATCTAAGTATTTAGCTAATAGTCTATTTACTTCTCCATTTATCCGAATATCCACTTGCTTGTCTATACATCTTTATATATCTATAGACATATAAGCGGATAGATAACTTTATGAACGCTTATCTGAAAACTTATTTAATCAAATGACTATCCAGACAAAAAGCTATTCGGATAGAAAACCGTCCGCATAGTTATCTTGATAACCATCTTTTTATCTATCCGGATAAGTGGCTAAATAACTATCCGGCTACAAATAAACCTCAAAAAGAGCAGTCATGAAGTACCCCCGGTTCCAAAGTCATTCATTGGCGAGTGTTGGCGTGATACGCCATGATGCACGGACAGAAAAAACTATCTACCTTTGTCGCCGGGAGAGCGCAGCCCGTTCTCGAAAAGAGAACGTAAAACAAACCCTTTAGACCTTTAATCCGGCCCAGCCGGATTTTAATATGCGTCAGCATATAGCGAGGTGTACTTTCAGCGGTTGAAAATATTTCCACCCGCTGAAAGTCTCGCCCGAAAGGTGTTTCGGGGGTGTCAGTTCTCCTAAGTCGAACTTCCTAAATTATTCATGTTATGAAAGATGAAACAAGAATCCGTGGTGCCGCAGGGCGCAAGATGCTGGCAGACCCGCGCACGCACCGCTATTACCTCTGTCTTAATGACGAGGAAGACGAAAAGTTTATCTCCATGTTCGAGCAGTCCGGCATGAAGAATAAGGCCGAATTTATCTTTGCCCGTATCTTCGGTTGAGAGTTCAAGGTAGTGAAGATTGATAAGGAAGCGCAGGAATATTACGCCCAGCTTACCGCTTTCTATCAGCAGTTCCGAAGAATAGGAAACAACTACAATCAATGTGTAAAGACCATCCATACCATTTACGGAGAGAAGAAATCGCTTGCGTTTCTCTACAAACTTACCGAAGAAACCCGTAAACTGGAAGAAGTATGCAAGCAGGTTATCGAACTGACAAAGCGATACGAAAAGGAGTATCTCACTAAAAATAAATAACATCATGGTACCGAATATTACATCGGGCAGTTCGTTCTATGGCGTGATTGCCTATAATAAGATAAAGGTTGACGACGGTACGGCAAAGGTATTGTGACATCCGAAAATTGCGGCCGACACCTCCGGCAATGTACCGATTGAAAACTGTGTGCAGGCTTTTGAACCTTACATCGCACTCAATTCACACGTCAAGAAACCGGTTATCCATATCTCATTGAATCCTTCCCCGAAAGACATTCTTTCGGAAGAGCAGATGACCGTATTGGCGCAGGAGTTTATGGAAAAGTTCGGTTACGAAAACCAGCCTTATATAGTCTGGCTGCACGAAGACATCAACCGCAAACACATGCACATCGTTTCGGTACGCATCAACGAGAAAGGAGAAAAGATAGACCACAACCGGGAGGCCATCCGAGCACAGAATATCTGTCGGGAAATGGAAGTAAAGCACGGGCTTCATCCCACACTCGGAGAACACGGCGAGCGGGAACTACTATCCCTGCAAAAAGTGGATTATCCGAAAGGTGACGTGAAAGCGCAGGTAAAACATACCGCCCGTACCTTGCTGGAATGTTACAACTGCCATTCATTTGCCGAATACAACACCCTTCTGAACTTGTATAACGTAACCGTTTATGAAGTTAGGGGAAACGTGGACGGAAAGGAATACCACGGCATCATGTACGGAGCTTTGGATGATGACGGACAGCAGGTAGGAACGCCTTTCAAATCCAGCAAGTTCGGTAAGGTATTCGGTTATGAAGCATTGCAAAAGAAGTTTGCCGCTTCTGTCGGAAAGGTGAAGAAGGACAACCTCGCAGAAAGGACAAGGCTGGAAATCATTAAAGCCATGCAGGACATCGGCACGAAAGAAGATTTTGCCCGCAGGTTGAAAGAGGCGGACATAGAAGTCGTTTACCGTATCAATCCCGAAGGACGTCTGTATGGTATCACCTTCATAGACCATACCTGCCGGACAGTGTTCAACGGCTCTCGTCTGGGCAAAGCCTTTTCAGCCAATGTGTTCAACGAACTGTTCAACAATCCGGATGCAGACCGTGAGAGGTTGATACCACCAACCGGACAGGAAGCATCCCGGCAAGATAGAGATACGGAACGGGAGGAAAGAAAAGAGACGGAAGAACGGCAGGAACAACAGTACCACCGGCAGCCGGAAACTTCCGAAAATCTGATTGATACATCCACACTCGGTGCAGTTGACATTTTCTCCGTACTTATGGAAGATGACCATACGCACGAATACATCGACCCAGCCTTCCGCTATGGACGCAAGAAAAAGAAGAAGCGCAGGCGCAGATTATAGTATAATAATGTATAGAACAAGAAGTCTAATTTTAAATTTACAACTATGCAGAATGAAGATGATTTAAGAGGTCTTGCCAAAGTCACGGACTTTATGCGGGCCATCAGTTTTTTATTTTTGGCGATACACATCTATTGGTTTTGTTACGGCTGGTTGCATGAAATGGGATGAACGCTCGATATAGTGGACAGGATACTATTCAATTTCCAGCGTACCACCGGACTGTTCTCTTCCTTGCTTTACACCAAACTATTTTGTGTCCTTTTCCTCGGTCTGTCCTGCATGGGCAACAAGGGAGTGAAGAAGCATGAAATCACATGAAGGCAGATTATAATTGCGGCCATAGTGGGTACCATACTCTTTTTCCTGAACTGGTGGTTACTATCTATCAATGCATCATCCGGTGTGTGTGCGATACTTTATACCACAACACTGACCGGCGGTTTCTTCTGCCTGCTGGCATCCGGTTTATGGATAAGCCGCCTGTTGAAGAACAACTTGTTGGAAGACGTTTTCAACCGTGAGAATGAATCTTTCATGCAGGAAACAAAACTCATGGAAAACGAGTATTCCGTCAATCTGCCGACCAAGTTCTGGTATAAAGGCAAAGAATGGAAAGGCTGGATTAATGTAGTGAATCCTTTTAGGGCCAGCATGATTTTGGGTACACCGGGTAGTGGTAAGTCGTATGCCGTAGTCAACAATTATATAAAGCAGGCAATCGAGAAGTCCTATACGCTTTATATATATGATTTTAAGTTTGATGACCTGTCGGTTATCGCTTATAACCATCTGATTAAGTATAGACACCGTTATAAGATACCACCTAAATTTTATGTAATCAACTTCGACAATCCAAGAAAAAGCCACCGCTGTAATCCGTTGGCTCCCGAACTGATGACTGATATTTCGGATGCGTATGAATCCAGTTATACCATCATGTTGAATCTAAACAAAAGTTGGGTGCAGAAGCAGGGAGACTTCTTTGTAGAATCTCCGATTGTGTTGTTTACGGCCATAATTTGGTTTTTGAAAATCTATGAAGGTGGCAAGTTCTGCACGTTCCCACATGCTATCGAATTGCTTAATAAAAGGTATGAAGACGTCTTTACTATTCTGACAAGTTACCCCGATTTGGAGAACTATCTAAGTCCGTTTATTGACGCATGGAAAGGTGGAGCGAGTGAGCAGCTCCAGGGCCAGATTGCAAGTGCTAAAATCCCGTTATCCAGACTGATAAGTCCGCAACTCTATTGGGTAATGTCCGGCAGTGACTTTACACTGGATATTAATAATCCCAAAGAACCGAAAGTGTTATGTGTGGGCAACAATCCCGATAGAATTTCAATCTATGGGGCAGCATTGGGGCTTTATAATTCGAGAATCGTTAAACTAATAAATAAGAAGAAGCAACTCAAAAGTTGTGTGATTATTGACGAGTTACCCACGATTTTTTTTAAAGGTCTGGACAACCTGATTGCCACGGCACGAAGCAACAAAGTGGCGGTTGTGTTAGGTTTTCAGGATTTCAGCCAGCTAAAGCGCGATTACGGAGACAAGGAGGCCGCCGTCATCATGTCAACTGTGGGCAATGTTTTCAGCGGTCAAGTGGTAGGTGAAACGGCCAAAACCTTGTCGGAACGTTTCGGGAAAATCCTGCAAAAAAGAGAGTCTATGAGCATCAATCGCAATGATACATCAACTTCCATCAACACGCAACTGGACAGTCTGATACCTGCATCCAAAATCAGCACACTCTCTCAGGGTATGTTTGTCGGTGCCGTAGCAGATAACTTTGGAGAGACAATTGAACAAAAGATTTTCCATGCGCAGATAGTTGTTGACAATGAAGCTGTACAGAAAGAGACGGCGGCCTACCAACCCATACCCGAAATCAGCAGTTTTCTGGACGAGAACGGCAATGATACAATGGAGCAGCAGATACAGGCTAACTATCGGCAAATCAAACAGGATATTGTTGAACTGGTGGAGAACGAACTGATCCGCATTGAAAATGATCCAGCACTCAAACATTTATTAGAAAGCGAGTAAGCTATTTAGAGAATTTAGACTATATATATGAAGTCTCTTTATATGTAGTCTAAATTCTTTTCTAAGACTAAGATTCTACAGGTACTGTTATTTGAACAGGTGTTTGGATTAATGCTTCAATCTTCGCTTTTACTGTATTATATAAAGAGATATCTTCAATAGGAGTATCAAGCGATATTATCAAAGAATATCGTGCTTTACTATTGTACTTTTGTAAATTAGTGCGAGTTTTCCACCAACCAACTATAGGGAAAATTGCAATCATATTACAAGAGGCCAAATCAGCTCCTGTTGCAGTTATCATATCGCAATGAATAGAACCTGCACTTCTGTTTTTTGAACCGATTGTCCATCTTTGACTATCATTATCTATAGTTTCTATATTATCATTTTCTTCGTTTTGAATAGACTTATTTATACGTTTTTTAAATTGTTCTTTGCCTTCTAACGGATTATTCACATCAAATCTTAATCCAAAAGAAGGATAACGATATTTATCTTTCCATCCTATTTCTCCAGGACTCGGTTCTATAAAATAAGATAATGTTATACGTAACGTAAGTTCTACTTCGCCTAAACTTTCAAGTAATTCTTTGGGCCATGGTAATTCATACAAATGCATTTCATTACATGATACAGAAACTTTATTCTTAACATACGGCTTTATAGTACTTTGAGAAATATATGTAAATCCGTTATCTGTACTGAATAGAGCTCTATCCTGATTAGGTACTCCATAGCCACAAGAACGTAAAAGTTCTTTTATATTAGTTCTTCCATTTACTCTAAATTGGCGTTTCATTGTATCCGTCCATTCAGCAGAATGCAACATTAACCCTCGAACACTCTCAGGCCATAACTCAGGATATTTTTTTGCTATTTTTGCAGCCAGATTAGTAGCTAAAGCAGTAGCAGAGCTTGTTGCATTAAATGTTTCAAATTGCCTAAATTGAAAATTCTTAGATGTTGTTAAAACTTCTAAGTCCTCGTGTGAACCAAAAGGATAGTCTGAATCATTGTGTTTGATTAGATTTCCTCCTTCAAAAACAACATCTGGTTTTATTGGCCATGATTTATTCCATATGACAGATGTTGTACTAAATGGAGATATTCCTCCGCTTTCAGCAACTCTTTCATGATTATCATATCTATGGTCATTAATTGTAACTTTCTTTGTATATGCTCCAATGGTCAAAACATTCCATGCCTGAGCAGGATTTTGAACAGAGGCAGTCCAATTTCCTTCCGGATAATTAGACCATATTTCAGAAGAATCCTGTATGTTACCAGCAGATACTAATATTAACCTTTGTGATTTTCCTTCTCCATAGCTCATGGTGTCAAGTGCTCCAGACCACGAAGACGGTTTGCCCATATCATAACATTCAGGTGCCGTAATAGCTAAACAATATATTAGTTGCCTATTATTAAATTGAATTTCAGCTTTGTATATGGCTTGTTGAGTTATATCACCCCATAATTCTTTAGGATTACCTCCTTCATTAGGCAATATTTTAATAGAACAGAGATTTCCTAAAACAGAAATTGAATTATTATTAGGTAAAATCTCAGATAAATCACCATATGTAGCAGCACCGGCCATCATAGTCCCATGGCCATTTCTGTCTGCACTCCCCCAATGGGGATCATATGATAAACAAGCTTCCTCTGATACAATAGGAGATAAAAGAGGGTGTCCATTATTTACTCCACTATCTAAAATGCAAACAGAAACATTTGATTCATTATCTATTATTAATCGTTGGAGTAAATCATTTACCCATTCACGTTGGTCACTTATACTTTCTTCACACCAAAAGCCAGCAGTCTCTTGTCCTTTCTTTATTTCTGCTAACATCTCCGAGCTATTCATTATGTCAATAAGTTTGTTTTTATTGGCATAAACTAACACAACAGCTCTCTCTGGAAAGAAGAGGACATTTGTTTTATATTCAATAGAGAGAGTATTTAGTGTATTATGATAGCTTTTTATTTGCTCTATTTTATCCTTTGTCTCATCAATTTTAAGCCATGTTTCATACCAGTCAAGAGTCTCGGTTGGAAAAAAAGTAGAACTATCAGTCCAAAAGGAACTAAGGATTGCGATATTGATATCATCAATACTATTTATTAAATCAGCGTTTTTAGGCTTTCCTTTTGAGGAATCTTTACTTGTATCTGTATAATCTCGTAGTTTATTTAAGAATTTACATTCTTGTCCATGTGGAATATATACAGTGGCATATGTGTCAAAATTTCCATTATCTCTTATTTGTTGGCGTACATTTAATAACCTTACCCCAACGTTACCAGCCTCTAAACTCTTGAATATTAAATCATGATTTTCAGCTCCTTTAAACTCAACATATGTTCCAGTACGTGTCGGAAGAGATAATGCTGATCGTTCTCTTTTCATTTCTGCATCAGAAATTCTCATTGCAGAAAATTTTTGTTCAAGCATTGTAGCATGTTCAACTCTATTTCTTTGAGGAATATTACTACTGCCCATCCCTGTGGGAGAATATTTATAAGGTTCCTCTATTGGGGGTAAAATTAGATGATCGTACTTCTTCATTTTTTTTAATTTATATATTGTATGCCATTTTACGTTCTCTAATAGTCTTTTCTATCAGATTAATATCAATTTTCTTATCATCCAAAACGGATTCTTTAATAGCGTCTAAACAAGCTTGATTTATTTCTGCATGGCTTAATGATTCCAATTGAGGTAATATTTTGACTAATTCATTTTTATTTATATTGGTTCCTATTCTACTTTTAAGTAGTAATATTTTTTCATCATCATTAGGCAGATGATAATGAATTACATCATCAAAACGCCTAAATAAAGCTTGATCAAGTAGCTCTAAATTATTAGTTGCTGCAATTATAAGACTTTCAGAATGGTCTCTTTCTATAAACTGTAAGAATGAATTTAAGACGCGTCTCATTTCCCCTACATCATTTTCTTTACCTCTTTGAGATCCAATTGCATCAAACTCATCAAATAAATATACCCCAGGTATATCTTCTATTAAATCAAATATTTGGCGTAACTTTGCACTGGTTTCTCCCATATATTTAGTTACAACCTTTTCCATTAATATTACATATATTGGTAAATGCAATTCATTGGCAATTATAGATGCAGTCATTGTTTTTCCAGTTCCCGGAGGACCTGAAAAAAGAATTTTTCGACGATTTTCTAAATTATGCCTGAATAATTTATCTTTCTGAATAAATTCGTTAATAATTCGATTTATTCTCCCTTTAATTAAATCAGATACAATTAAATCATTTAATCTTTCATTAGGAAATATTTCTAATACTAATCCTTGTAAATCAGGATTAATAGGACGCAATTTCGGTTTGCTAAACTTTGCATTATCTATTAATTTTTTAATATCATTTGCCAAGTTCGTATGACCCAGTTTAGCTTCATGGGCTGCAATCTGAAGGGCTACTGTATTAAACCTTTCTGTATTATCTTCAAAATGACTTTTTATTAATGTCTTTAACTGATTAGCTGTTGCCATACTTACTTTTTTAAACTATTTTCAACTTCATCTTTGGTATATAACAAATCTTGAACCTCTACGTCTAAAATCATTGCTATTTTAAAAAGAGTTTCAACACTTGGCTGTCTCCTATTGTGAACATAAGAGTTTATCATATTAAAGCTCTTTCCTAAACGTTCAGCTAACCAAATTTGCTTGATACCTTTTTGGTCAATAATTTCTTTAATTCTATTCATGATACAACAATCTTTCATTGCGCATATTAGTATATGATGCAAAAATACACAATATAATGATATACACAACGCTTTGAGGTAGTAATAGTTTATAGATTACTGATTATTGTAATTACAATATATTCTTATTGGCTGAAGACTACATAAACTCTCTTTCGAATTACTCGCATCAGTCATCAGCCGCCAAATTACGCCATTCATCCCTGGTATATCCACATGCGTAACATCTTATTAATTAAACCTCTACATTCGCACCGACGGGCTAAAGTTTACCCGGTATTGATTAATTATTGTATCACTTAAATTATTGATTTTATGGCTAAGAAAAAGCAAGAACAACAAGAACAGAGTCAGGACGAGCATGTAATGGCCATCCTTGACAAGCGAACGAACAAAACCGCAGTCGTTTCCAAAATGAACGAGCAGGACGGCAGTCTCGAAATCGTACCACCCGACAAGAAGAACAGCAGCAATTTCCTCAAACTGGATCGTACCTCACCGCTGGAACTGTTCTTCACCAATTTCAAGAACCAGTACGAAAATCCCACGAGTTTCAGTTTCTTCCTCGTACCTCTTGTCCTTTTGGAAAAGACACTGAATGCCGTAGTCCAGATCCGAAAAGGGGAAGACCCCGGAGTGGAAGGTAAAAAACTGGTGGAGAACAGCGAACTCAACGATGAAGGACGTATCGCCAAACTTGCCCGTCGGTATAAGTTTGACGAACACCAGCTTCCGTGGAAAGAACTTGCCGCATTGGGAGTTGACAAGCAACTCTTGTTCGATAACCACTGCATGGGTGAGATGCTAAAAGGAAGGATTACCTCTATGGCTTTCCCCATCAGTAAGGAAGTGAACGGCGAAAAGAAGGATATGGGGGAAGCCTGTTTCCTCTGTGTCAAAGGGGAGGACGGCAAGGTGCAACTGAAAACTTTAAGCAGGCTTGACAAACCGCAGTATGACCTGCCTGCCTATAAAGGAGTATTCACGGATGAGGAAAAGCAGTCGCTTAAAGACACCGGAACTTTGGGGGCAATCAAGGAAATGAAGGATACCCATACGGGAACCGTCTGTAACTGTTATGTATCTTTCCATGAACCGAGCAACCGTATCATTACCATGCCCGTGGATGCCATCAAGATACCCGATTATATCTACGGGAAAAGGCTGGATGACAAACAGAAGCAAATCCTTGCGTCAGGAGGCCAGCTTCCCATCAACGACATACAGCGCAAAAACGACACGCTGCTTTCCGGGGTTGCTTTCGTCGATCCGAGAATAATGGACATCGCATTCAAGCAGTCCGGTGAACAACTGAAGGTCAACGACACTATCATGGGTGCCAAAATCACGCCTGAGCAAAAGAAGATGCTCCAGAACCATGAAATGGTGTTCGTTGAGAATATGCGCTACAAAGGCAGGGTATTTTCCGATGATGTACGTTTCAGCAACAAGAGCAACCAACTGCTGATAGGACGTAACGCCCGTGAATACAAACCCACTATTGATAGTAAGAAAAATGACAAGAAAAAGGAGGTAAAACAGCAGGCACCCCGCCATGTGGCGTCTGTAAAGGCCCAGTCAAAAAAGAGCCTTTCGGTCATGTAACAGATAGATTATTCATGTTTTTGGCAAATATATACCCGGTTCTCTTTTATGGCAGCCGGGTATATGTTTAATATCCGATTAACATTTTAAAGCGATAACAAATGATTATACAAGATAAAAATACCGCAACCGGAGAATTGTCCTATTTTGAGACGACTCTCCTTCTTTATTTAAAGGAAAGCCATCCGCATATTGCCGGTGACAAAGCACTTGTTAGGGCACGGGCTGACGAGGCGGCAGGCAGCTACGAACGTGCCATACATGACGGCTTATCCGTTACGCAGGCTTTGCAACTGGCCGAGGCCGTTCTCTATCAGGACTTGCGCTTTTCCAAATTCGATACGGTTTTCGAGGTCGTGTCGGAGTGGTTTCCCGAAGTGCGGCCCGAAAAACGGGCAGGTTTCTGCCTGAAAGTATTGTCGCCCGCAGAAACAGTATTCAGAAAATATTCCATAGACGACCGGTTTGAATCATCCCCGTCCTATCATACACTTACCGTTGAACTTACAGGTTTCATACAATTTTATATAGAACAATATGGCATATAACAAACGACAACATTTGGCGGACAACATAGCCGCACTTGAATTGATATTCATGCGCCCGGAGTTTTGTCTCACAGAAGAGGGACGCAAAGTTTTGAACGGTTATTCGGGTTTCGGAGGATTGAAGTGCATCCTGAATCCGGCGGAAAAAGACACGGACATTGAAAGATGAACGACAGACAGGGAACTGTTTCCCCAAGTCCGACTGCTGCATGAACTGTTGCGTGAGTATTCCAAAGACGGGAAAGAATACAAGGCATACGTCCAAAGCCTCAAAAACTCCGCTCTCACAGCCTTTTACACACCGGAACCGGTGGTAACGGCCATGCAGGAATCCTTGCAGCTACCGGGAATCCGTCCGGGACGTTTTCTTGACCCTTCTGCCGGAACGGGCATGTTTATCAACGGCTTAAAGGATGTACCCGAAGTCCATTGTTTCGAGAAAGACAAGCTCACGGGAAAAATCCTCTCATCCCTCTATCCGAAAAGCAGAGTGACCATAGACGGATTCCAGTCCATACAGCCCTATTATAACAACTACTTCGATATGGTTTCATCCAATATCCCGTTTGGAAATACCAGAGTTTATGACCGGGATTTTGACCGGAGCGAAGACGCCGTGCGTAAATCCTCACTTGCTGCCGTACATAACTATTTCTTTCTCAAAGGTATGGACACGTTACACGAAGGCGGGATATTGGCCTATATCACGACTTCGGGCGTCATGGACTCGCCACAGAACCGTCCCGTCAGGGAATGGCTGGTGAACCATGCCAATCTTGTTTCAGCCATACGTCTGCCGGACAACCTGTTTGTTGATGCGGGTACGGAAGTGAGCAGTGACCTGATCGTATTGCAGAAGAATACCCGAAAATCGGAACTGACCGAAAAGGAACGGAACTTTATTGAAACCCGTCTTATATCCGGCAGCATCAATATCAACAACAGCTATGCCGATTTAGACCATATCGTCCATACTTCCGTATCTATGGGTAAAAACATGTACGGACAACCGGCCATGAATTTTATTCATGAAGGAGGTGTCGGCGCCATTTCCGAACATCTCAGGCAGTTATTGGCGCAAGATGTGGAGAACCATCTTGACCGGAAACTTTATGATGACAATCTATCCCGCTCAAACGGCTCCACCATCCTCAAAACAGAGTTTGAGACACTATTGGAAACAGCAGGAGAGACAGAACGGCAGGAGGTACAGGAAGAAAGCCCCGCACAGCCCTATGAACCCATGCTCAACCTGTTTGCCGCCTATGCGGATGAAGAGCAAGCGGAGGTGCAAGTGGTAGAAAGCAGACCTTCACCAAGCCGGGCACCGTCGGCATCCCGCAAAAAGAAAGGGGATGAACCGGAAATGTTCAATCTCTTCTCCCAAGAGAACATGTACGATGAAGCCGCCACGCAGGAAGACATGACCGGGGAACGGGCGGCAGCGGAAGCAAAATGGCAGGAGCGCAGACAAAAATTCGAGGAAGAGCGGAAGAAAGAAATGGAACCACGACCGTTTACCGGAGAGACACGTCCCGAATACAAGAACGGTTCCATCGTGAAATCGGGTGAGCAATACGGATATTTAAGAGGGGTGGGTACTCCCGAAGTACAATTCCATCCGCTTAAACTGACAGTCACCCAACAATACCGGGCCGCCTACTATATCCCGCTCCGTGAAGCCTACCACAATCTCTACAATAAGGAAGCCGAAACGGAAACGGAACAGCCGGAACTACGGGAAGAACTGGTCAAGCGGTATGACAGTTTTTACCGCATGTTCAGGGAATTGAACGGAAAGGACAATGCCAAGTTCCTGCTGATGGATGCCGGAGGACGGGAAATACTTTCATTGGAGCGTTCCGTTAACGGCAAGATACAGAAGGCGGATATATTTTCTGTTCCCGTATCGTTCAACGCCAATGAAGTGACACATGTGGATACACCGCAGGAAGCGCTTGCGGCATCCCTGAACAAGTTCGGGGAGGTCAATCTGGACTATATGGAAAATCTCAGTGAAACAGGCAGGCAGGAACTACTCACACAACTGGACAACCGTATCTTCTACAATCCCATGATGAAGAACTATGAAATCAAAGACCGTTTCATAGCGGGCAATGTGGTGGCCAAAGTCGAATGGATAGAGAACTACCTGAAAGACTATCCCGATGACGACGCAAGCAAGAAATCATTGGAAGCCTTGCAGAAAGCCATTCCGGAGCCGATCAGTTTCGAACTGCTTGATTTTAATCTGGGAGAAAGGTGGATACCTGTGTCCGTATATGAAGAGTTTGCCGGATACCTTTTTGAGGCAAAAGCCCATATCCACTATACGGAATCCATCGACGAGTTCAGTGTGAGTTTTGAAGAAACGAACGCAAACATCACTGATAAATATTATGTGAAAGGAGAGAAAAGAAGCTACTACGGAAATGACCTGCTGAAGCATGCGCTGCACAACACGGTGCCCGACATAACCAAGACCGTGCAGGATGAAGAAGGCAATGATATAAAGGTGCGTGATGCCGAGGCCATCCAGCTTGCCGATGCCAAAATCAATGAAATAAGGTCTGCTTTCACAGGCTGGCTGAATGAACAGCTCCCCGAATTTAAACAGCACCTTGCGGACATGTACAACCGCAAGTTCAACTGCTATGTACGCCCGGATTATGACGGTTCCCTGCAAAGTTTCCCGTTCCTTGATCTGAAAGGGCTGGGCATACCGTCCTTGTACGACAGCCAGAAAAATGCCGTATGGATGCTGAAGATGAACGGCGGCGGTATAATCGACCATCAGGTAGGTACGGGCAAAACCCTTATCATGTGCATAGCCGCCTTTGAAATGAAACGTCTCGGACTGGCGAACAAGCCGATGATTATCGGACTCAAAAGCAATGTGCATGACATAGCCGACACGTTCAAGAGGGCCTATCCGAATGCCAAGGTGCTGTATCCGGGCAAGGAGGACTTTACCCCGGAGAAGCGTGTCGGAATATTCCATGACATCAAAAATAATAACTGGGACTGTATCATCCTGACACACGACCAGTTCGGGAAAATACCCCAGTCTCCCGAAATACAGCAGGAAATATATACGCAGGAAATAAACAGCATCGAAGAGAACCTTGCCGTATTCGAGCAACAGGGCAATGAAGTAACCGGCTGGATAAAGAAAGGGCTGGAAAGAAGGAAGGAGAATCTTGAGGCCAAACTTGAAAAACTGGAACAGGATATGAAAGACCGGACGGATGACGTGACCGACTTCAAGCAAATGGGCATTGACCACCTGTACGTAGATGAGAGCCATGCCTTCAAAAACTTGATGTTCAACACACGTCATGCGAGAGTTTCCGGTCTGGGCAATCCCGAAGGAAGCATGAAGGCCATGAACATGCTTTTCGCCATCCGTACCATACAGGAGCGCACAGGCAAGGATTTGGGGGCCACTTTCTTGTCCGGTACGACCATTTCCAACAGCCTGACGGAACTCTATCTCCTTTTCAAATATCTCCGCCCGAAGGAAATGGAGCGGCAGGGGATTACCTGTTTTGACGGCTGGGCGGCCGTCTATGCAAAGAAAAGCACGGACTTTGAATTTTCCGTGACCAACTAGGTCGTGCAGAAAGAGCGTTTCCGCTATTTTATCAAAGTGCCGGAACTCGCCAATTTTTATGCGGAGATAACCGATTACAAAACGGCCGAAGACGTAGGGGTTGACAGGCCGGAACTCAACGAGCAACTCTATCACATACCGCCCACTCCCCAGCAGGAGATTTTCATTCAGAAACTGATAAAGTTCGCTGAAACCGGGGATGCAGCCTACATAGACAGGGAACCTTTGTCCAAGGCGGAGGAAAAGGCACAGATGCTGATTGCCACCAACTACTCGAACAAGATGTCGCTTGACATGCGGCTGATAGACCCTGAATACGGCGATAATCCGGGAAACAAGGCGTCCCATTGCGCAGCCAAGATTGCGGAATATTACTATAAATATCTCGACCAGAAAGGCACACAGTTCATTTTTTCAGACTTGAGTACCTATAAACCCGACCAGTGGAACATCTACAGTGAGATAAGGCGCAAACTCGTGGAAGACCATAATATCCCGGAAAAGCAGATAAAGTTCATTCAGGAAGCAAATAGTGACAACGCACGCAAGGAACTGTTCAGCGATATGAACTCCGGGCGCATCCGTTTCCTGTTCGGCTCCACCCAGAAATTGGGAACGGGAGTCAATGCGCAGCAACGCGCCGTGGCTATCCATCATTTAGACATACCCTGAAGGCCGTCCGACCTGGAACAGCGTAACGGACGGGCGGTAAGAAAAGGCAATGTCATTGCCAAGCAATATGCCGATAATAAGGTGGACTGTTACATCTATGCGGTGGAAAAGTCTCTGGACAGTTACAAGTTCAACCTGCTGCAAAACAAGCAGGTGTTCATCAACCAGCTTAAAAGCCGCAATCTGGCCGCCCGTACCATTGACGAGGGGGCGATAGACGAAAACGGCGGAGGCAATTTCAGTGAATACGTGGCTATTCTTTCAGGCAACGACGATTTGTTGGAAAAGGCAAAACTGGACAAGAAACTGGCAGTCCTTGAAAGCGAAAGGCAGGCGTATCACCGTAATAAAGGAAACGCGAAAGGAAAGCTGAATGAAAAGACCGCCGGAATAGAGAAGAACAACATTTTTATCGGACGCTTTACCAGAGATTGGGAATACCTCAATAAAGTGGCTCCGGTAGATGCGGAAACCGGGCTTCGTCCCAATCCCCTGAAACTGGACGGTGTGGACTCGGACAATATCGAGATACTCGGCAACCGGCTTGCCGTAATCAATCAGAAAGCCCGGACGGAGGACGATTACATGAAAATCGGCACCCTGTTCGATTTTCGTATCCTTGTCCGTACCGAAAAGACTTGTGACGGAGACACGCAAGCCTTGCATAACAAATTCATGGTCGAAGGACTGGACGGTATAAAATATACCTATCACAACGGCTACATAGCCAAAGACCCCAAACTGGCCGTAATGTATTTCATCAATGCGCTGGAACGTATTCCCGGCATGATAGAGAAACGGGAAAAGGAGAATGCAGAGTTGTCAAAAGATATTCCGGTCTTGCAGGAAATAGTGGCGGCCTCATGGCCCAAAGAGGGAGAAATCAAAAAGTTGGGTGAAGAGCTTGCCACATTGAACCGGAAGATACAGCTTACCCTTAAACCGGTAGGACGGCATGAAAATGTAGAAGGCAAAGAACCTGAAGAACAAAGGCTTGTCAGTGGCAGTGACGTGATTCCGGATTTACCACGGCAGGCAAAACATGTACCGTCTATGGAAATCGCAAACCCAACAAGGGAACTGAAAAAAATATCCTAATGTTTCCTGCGGCACATTGCTGTAACCCCCGGAAGCTACGCGGGCTCCACTTCCGCAGGTTACAGCAAAGAGCCGCTTTTCAGGAAAGGACAAAGGCACGGCCGGCACCCGGATAAATCCGACCTTGCCAGCCGTGCCCTTGTCTGTCAGCCGTAAATTACATCATTCCTCTTCCTCGAAGGAAAGGCTTTCCACCTGCTTGTTGATTACCTTCCAGTCAATCGAGTCTTTCAGGTTGATAATATCCACAATCGAATAATGCTTTGTCCCGTTCTCTTCTTCTGCAAAACGTAGCCGTCCGCTCAAACGCTGTTTCTCAATCTCTGCCGGATCGAGATTTATCAGTTCGCAGACTTCATCGGGCAGCATGGAAAGCGCCACGTCATTTTCCTGACAGATATGTTGCAGGACGGCCAGCATGTTCAACGACTTCTTATAACTTCTCACGAGTGCAGCAAATGAGCTGCTTTCAATTTTAATCATCTTCTTCATAACGCTTATTTTTTAGAGTGTTCTTCTTTTTCCAGCAACATGGCACGGAGTACGTCCGAACGGCGGTAATATATCTTCCCCTTGTCTCTGTGAAAGGGAAGTGTCCCGTCATTGCGTCGTCTTAAAAGTGTCCTGTCCGACATTTTGGTAAGCAGGCGCACACCTTTTGAATCCAGTATCTCGCTGTCCGGCAAATTATGTACGGCAGGAGCCAATAACTTTTCAATGTTGGTAACTTTGGCGAGTATGGCACTAAGCATGTGGGTTGTCTGTCCACCCGGTGCAGTTCTTCTGTTATTCATAATGACCTTATTTTTATTGTTTATGGTGCAATATTACAGAGATATTATAAGGCCATTGGTTACTCAACGGTTGAGTAACCGCCAAAAAAAGACAGAAAACGCCAATTTGGGACAAAAAAATAGCCGGGAGGCACTGTCCCCGGCTATTCTATAACAAGTAGGCATCAATAAGTTATGCCTTAAATCATTAATATGTTAATAATCAGATTTATACAAAAATAAATGGCAGTATATTTTGCTATATTCCAAATATTGCCTACATTTGTATATGAGTTATTTGAAACTATGCAAAGCAGTGTAACCCGAAGCAAGACTTCCATCACTAAATCGTTACCTGCATCTTTTAATCTCTCTATATTTACTTTATTTTCAGAGAGTTACAACAAAATACATTGTTTTTCGGTGTAGAACAGTTTGTTTCATTAAAGAGAACACTTTGTTTCTCTTAACAGAACATCTCGTTCTATCGCATAAAAACAAAATGTTTTTATATACTGAAACAACTTGTTTTTAAAGGTTGAAACAAAGTGTTCAGTACTGTGAACTAACGGACTAATTGAGAAAAGACCCAGATAAACTCATGTTGTCACAGTCTCTTTAGTTCCTCTTCCTTCGTGAATATTTCACTCTATTTCTCTGCCCCGGATTGATTTTCCTGATTGTGAAAAGTGCTTATAATATTCTCTCTTTCGTTTAAAAGAAGTTATAAAACAAGAGGTGGAAACTTTTAGACCTGAAAAAGTTTTTAATTTTGTGCCTTATCTTTGAGAAGAATATAGTATGGAACGACGATATATACTGAATGCGATTGATGCCGCTTTGCAGGCTGGCGAGAAAATTCTTTCCATTTACGATGATCCGGCATCGGATTTTCAGGTAGAAAAAAAAGCGGATAATTCTCCTCTTACTATTGCCGACCGTAAGGCTCATGAAACTATCTGCCGTTTTTTGGCTGATACACCTTTCCCTCTGCTAAGCGAGGAAGGCAAACATTTGCCTTTTTCGGAACGACGGAGTTGGGAAACTTTATGGATTGTAGACCCTTTGGACGGTACGAAGGAGTTCATCAAGAGGAACGGTGAGTTCACAGTGAATATAGCTTTGGTGCATCACTCAGTACCGGTAATGGGAGTCATTTATGTGCCGGTAAAAAAGGAGCTCTATTTTGGAGTGCATGATTCGGGTGCTTATAAGCTATCCGGTATTACTGCACGTGATGGAATGTCGTGGGATGAACTGCTTGCGAAAGCTGTCCGGCTGCCGGAAACAAGCGTGCACGAACGGTTTGTAATTGTGGCTTCCCGTTCGCATCTGACGCCCGAGACAGAAGATTATATCGAGAAAATGAAATGCAGCCATGCGGAAGTTGAGCTTATATCAAGTGGAAGTTCCATCAAGATTTGTCTGGTAGCTGAAGGCAAGGCTGATGTATATCCTCGTTTTGCCCCTACGATGGAATGGGATACGGCGGCTGGGCATGCTATTGCACATGCTGCCGGAATGGAAATTTATCAGGCGGGGAAGGAAGAACCTTTGCAATATAATAAGGAGGATTTGCTGAATCCGTGGTTTATCGTAGAACCCAAGCATACCGAAATAAAATAACGACTTTATGACATTTGAGATATTGTTTGTGCTGCTGGCATTGTTGGGCATGGTGATTGCCTTGGTTCTGGATAAAATGCGTCCGGGCATGGTGCTCTTTTCTGTCGTAGTATTGTTCTTGTGTGCAGGTATCCTCACTCCTAAGGAGATGCTGGAAGGGTTCAGTAATAAGGGGATGATTACTGTTGCCATGCTGTTTTTGGTCAGTGAAGGCATCAGGCAGTCGGGTGCTTTGGGGCAAGTAATCAAGAAGCTGCTTCCCCAAGGTAAGACTACGGTCTTTAAAGCGCAGTTCCGTATGTTGCCCACCATTGCTTTTATTTCAGCTTTTCTAAACAATACTCCGGTGGTTGTTATCTTTGCTCCCATTATCAAGCGTTGGGCCGAATCTGTAAAATTGCCTGCTACCAAGTTCCTTATACCCCTTTCTTATGTGACGATACTTGGCGGAATCTGCACCCTGATAGGGACGTCGACCAATCTGGTGGTGCATGGTATGATATTGGAAGCCGGATATGAAGGCTTTACTATGTTCGAGTTGGGTAAAGTGGGCATTTTCGTCGCGATTGCAGGCATCCTTTATCTGTTCGCTTTTTCCTCAAGGCTTTTGCCGGATGTTCGTACGGATGCGGTAAAGCTGGATGAGGAACCGGAGGAGCATGGAGATTTACATCGGGTGGAAGCTGTACTCGGCGCCCGTTTTCCCGGTATCAACAAGAAACTTGGTGATTTTAACTTCAAGCGGCATTATGGGGCCGAAGTGAAGGAGATTAAGCGTAGCGGTCAGAGCATTGTCGGAAATCTGGAAAATGAATATCTCCGCGAAGGGGATACGCTGGTGGTGATGGCTGATGACTCTTTTGTAAAGACCTGGGGGGAATCTTCGGTGTTCGTGTTGCTGGCCAATGGCAAGGATACGGAACCGGTGCCCGGAAAGGGAAAGCGCTGGTTTGCCTTGGCTTTGCTGATATTGATGATAGTGGGTGCAACGGTTGGTGAACTTCCGGTTGTCAAGGAAGCTTTTCCGGAAATCAAGTTGGATATGTTTTTCTTCGTTTCCATTACTACTATCATTATGGCCTGGACAAAGATATTTCCGGCCCGCAAGTATACCAAATATATATCTTGGGATATTCTGATAACGATTGCTTGTGCTTTTGCTATCAGCAAGGCGATGGTGAATTCCGGAGTGGCAGATGTTGTGGCGCGTTTCATTATAGGCATGAGCTATCATTATGGCCCCCACGTGTTGCTGGCTGCTGTGTTTATCATAACGAACCTGTTTACGGAACTGATTACGAACAATGCGGCTGCGGCACTTGCTTTCCCATTGGCACTTTCCATCTCTTCACAGATGGGAGTCAGCCCGCTGCCTTTCTTTGTTGTGATTTGTATGGCGGCTTCCGCCAGCTTCTCCACTCCTATAGGGTATCAGACTAATTTGATTGTACAAGGTATCGGTAACTATAAGTTCACGGATTTTGTACGCATCGGGTTACCTTTGAATATCATTACTTTCCTGATATCCATTTTCTTGATTCCTTTAATTTGGCCATTTTAAAAAAAGAAGAAATAATAACATATGGAAGAAAACAACCACATATATCCGATATTTGACAGAATGCTGATGCGGAAAGACAAAGAAGACTTGTTGAAGCAGCACAGTGTGATGATTTGGTTTACCGGCTTGAGCGGCTCCGGCAAAAGTACGATAGCCATTGCCTTGGAGCGCGAACTTCATAAAAGAGGATTGCTTTGCCGTATTCTGGATGGTGACAACATCCGCAGTGGCATCAACAATAACCTCGGTTTTACGGAGGCCGACCGTGTGGAGAATATCCGGCGTATAGCCGAAGTTTCCAAACTCTTTCTTGATACGGGTGTTATAACAATCGCGGCTTTTATCAGTCCTAATAACGATATTCGTGAAATGGCGGCTGATATTATCGGACAAGACGATTTTCTGGAAGTTTATGTCAGTACCCCGCT
>Ga0129315_1000749_pt1 | contig 20243 bp, 22 predicted proteins | sample Cm827metagenome_FD_94432 | JGI IMG/M metagenome (GOLD analysis project Ga0129315, IMG submission 94432) | Eastern black-and-white colobus group fecal microbial communities from Wisconsin, USA - Cm827 metagenome | ecosystem: Host-associated > Mammals > Digestive system > Large intestine > Fecal...
ACCGGCGCGGGTAAGCGCTATCTGTTGGCCGATTGCCGGGCGGAGATTGAGTTGCGTGAAGAGCTGATTGACGTTCCGAGACTGGGCAGAGGGCGCGCGGTAAAACGCTTGCCGTCTGTGGTGGTGATTACCTTTGACCACGAGCCGAAGACGGAGCCCGACTGGTCGCGAATCGAGGCTATCGGCCTGGCGGGGGAAGTGTTGCGCCGCGACGGCCGATATATGAGAATTGACCTGCCCCGCTGTGAATTGATAGACGACCTTGACCTATCCGAGGGGAGCGAATGCAGGTTTGAAGTACCGAACACCCCCGAGTTACTACGATTACTACGGCAAATTTGAGTAATCAGAACAAAGCAAGATAAACGGGAAACGCGTTTATCTTGAGTCCATCAGACCGGGGCTGTCCTCTGCTTGCAAGACGCCCATGCCCCGGTCGCCCATTGATTTACCAATTAAGACGCGTAGGCGTCTTTTTTGATTGCCTTTTTAGCATTGCAGGCGGTAAAGAACAAGACCGGAAGCGGCGGGAGTGGCCGCCGAAAAACAAGCGAAACGGGAGGAGATTTCACATGACGAAAGACGAATTAAAAGCGCTGGGGCTGACCGATGAGCAGGTCGAGAAAATCACCGATGACATCGGCCGCAACTTTGTCGCCAAGTCGCAATTTAACGCGAAAAATAGGGCAGAGCGGGGAAATAGGGCAAAAATAGGGCAGGCACAGGCAACCTAAGGCGACGGATGTTGACTTATCGGGCAAATGAAAAGCGCCCGCTAGGCGCGGGCGCTTGACGCTTTTTAACGGCTGTTTACGTTTGTTGACATTTAGAAAAATGAAATGGCGGAGAGGGTGGGATTCGAACCCACGAGACGGGGTTGCCGCCTACCTGATTTCGAGTCAGGCTCCTTCGGCCAGCTCGGACACCTCTCCGCAATAACAGTAGTATAATATCACATTTGTCGCGGTTTCGTCAATCAGAATGCACTGATTTTTTGCGCCCCGCACGTCGCTCGCGGAAAAAGCGTCGCAGGAGTTCGGCGCATGCGGTTTCGGCGACGCCGGAGATGACGTCGACTTGGTGATTGAGACTGTCATGCGTGGCGATATTGAACAGGCTGTCGACGCCGCCTCCCTTGACGTCAAAGGCACCGTAGACGAGCCGTGCGATGCGGGCATTGACGATTGCCCCCGCGCACATGGGGCAGGGCTCGAGGGTGACGTAGAGTGTCATGTCGCCGAGACGCCAGCGATCGAGACGGCGACAGGCGTCTTGGATGGCGATGAGTTCGGCGTGGGCGGTCGCATCGGGGCGTGTTTCGCGCAGGTTGTAGCCGCGTCCGACGACTTCATCGCCGGCGACGATGACCGCGCCAATCGGGATTTCGCCGGCGTCATAGGCGCGCTGCGCTTCGGCGAGGGCGAGCCGCATTCCGTCAAGGTCGGTCATAATGCCCCCTGCGGCAGGACGTAAAATTGAACGCTGCACCAGTGTGCGATACTGCCCGCCAGGACAAAACAGTGCCATATGACATGGGCGTAGGGGCGGTGTTTGGCCAGGTAAAAGAGGCAACCGAGGGAGTAGAATGCGCCGCCGACGACCAGCCAGATGAGTCCCGCTATCGGTACGGTGCGCCACAGGTCGGGGAGCAGCCACAGTGCGAGCCAGCCCATACCGAGATAGCAGAGTGTGGACAGCAGGCGAAAGCGGGCGGCAAATGCGAGCTTGATACTGACGCCGATGGCGGCGATACCCCAGATGACGGCACTCCAGCGAATGCCGGTCTCGCCTTGCATGGCAATCCACAAAAACGGGGTATAGGTGCCGGCAATCATGAGATAAATCGCCGCATGGTCAAAGCGCCGGCAAAAGCGTTGCCACTGTGGGCGGGAAAATACGCTGTGATAGACCGTGCTGGCGGTATACAGCGCGAGCATGCAAAGTCCGTAGACCCAGACGGCGGCGCGGGCAGCAGCGGTGTGGGCAGTGCCGTAGACGGTATAGAGGCCGGTGCCGAGCGCGCCGAGTGCCAGGAGGATACCGATTGCGTGGGTGATGATGTTGCCGATTTCGGCGCGAATGGTGGTGGTGAGGGTCATGAGAGCCTCCTTTCTGCTTGCGAGTCAGGATACATGGATGGGAACTGTCCGCCGAGATACGTCGTGCTCAGTCGGCAAAGACGACTTGATTGTCCGCAAAGGCGGCAATCCGGACCAGCGAGTGCAATTCATAGCCGGCGCGGCGGATACGGTCCGCTCCCGGCTGGAAACTTTTTTCGATGACGATGCCGATACCCGCCACTTGCGAGCCGGCGGCTTCGACGAGACGCGCCAGCCCGAGGGCGGCTTCGCCTTGGGCGAGGAAGTCGTCCACGATGAGTACGTGCTCGCCTTCGCCGAGAAATTCTTTGGCGACGGTGACTTGGTAATCGCGATCCTTCGTGTAGGAGTGGATTTGCGTCCGGTGCAGGTCGTCGGTCATGACGCTTTGGCTCTGCTTGCGGGCAAAGACGACGGGCAAGTGCAGTTCGTAGGCGGTGGCCAGCGCGACGGCGATGCCGCTTGCTTCAATCGTCAGGATCTTGGTGAGCGGCCTTGCGGCAAAATGCTGTGCCATGCGCTCACCGATTTCACGATAAATGTCCGGGTCGAGTTGTTGATTGATAAAGCTGTCGACTTTCAAAATCCGATTGTCGATGATGATGCCTTGGCGGCGGATTTTGTCTTCGAGTAAATACATAGGGGTACCGTCCTTTTTATTTTTCAAGTTAGCACGAACGGACGGGAATGTCAATGCAGCGTGGCCGTGCGGGAAGGCCGTAGCGGGTGTGGAGAAAGAGTACTGCAGGGAGAGACTGTTGACAACGCGAGACTCGTGATATAATACAAGCGTAGTGAGTAGGTATGCCGCGTAGCGGCAACCGGGAGGAGGATATCTGATGAAAGTATACAAGACAGCACGTACATGGGCACTGGCCTTGGCATTGGCCGGTATCGGCGGCGTGGCGTTGGCCGCACCTGTACAGGTGAGTTATTTGCAGGTGAGCGCCTGGGATAATCCGGCCGCACAAATGACGGTCAACCGTCAACTCGAAGCGGTGGCAAATGAATTTGCCGCGGAAGTGGCGGCCATCCCGGCGAAGGGAAACATGGACGGTTTCGGTTCGTTGACAATGAAGAAATCGGCGGAAACGGATTGCTGGTTGAGCATCGCGGTAGAAACGTATGTGATTGCGCCGCAGCATGCCAACGGCGTGGCGCGGATGGATATGAAATTATTTGACAAGCAGACCGGCACGCAAGTGGATGCGTATGAGGCGTTGGGCTGTGATGCCAAAACGGTACGGCAGGCCGTCCGGCAGGAGTTGTTGCACATGCAACGGCAGGGCGTCGGTATTGACCGGCGGACACTGTATACCAAGCTTGCGGACAGCAACTATCGTCCGGCACTCTTTTTGAGCGCCAACGGGCCGGCGGTCTATTTCCAGCGCGGTGAAATCGCCGCCTCCGCGGAAGGGGCGATTATCGTCGTGTTGCCGCACATCGGTAGCGGACAGAAATAAGTAGAGAAAAGGAAGGGGAATACGGATGAAAAAATCATGGGCGGCCTTGGCCGTGATGCTCTTGTGCGCTGCGCCCGTCGGTGCGGCAATGCCGACGTTTGTCGATACGTCGGGATTGCTGACGGCACAGGACAAGCAGGTGATTCAGTCCATTATCGAGCATTATGCGACGGGATCGCGGCTCTTGGCGGAACGCATGGACGATGCGGAAGATGCGATTGAAGATTACTTGGAACGGCAATACGGTGACGACGTCTATGACGTGTACACGAAATTTCGTCGCGGTGCGGATGAGCGGGTGCTCTTGGTGGCGGAACGGCAGACGATGCGACTGGATCCGCATCATGCGTTCAGCGGCGAGAGACTGACGGATGTGACGGGCAGTCTGACCTCGGCCGATCGTAGCCGCATCGAAGAGATTCTCGCGGAGGTGACGGCACGCGGCGCGGGTATCGATGCGGCGGAAGATGCCGTGGAACAGTACTTGGATGACCGCTACGGGCATGATTTTTATGAAGTGGATATCGTGCGTTCGGCAGACGGGTATCGCCTGCTGATTACGGCCGACTGATACGGTACAAAAGAACAGCCTGCTTTCCGATGTGGGGAAGGCGGGCTGTTTTGGCGTCATGACCTCGCGGTACGGGAGGATGTCGCTCGCCCGGCGACGGTGTGTGTCTGCCGCCCGCCACGACAATATATCGATAAAGTTTGTTTGCGCTCTTGCAAAATCGTGCGAAGTGGAGTAGACTAATGGTAAGGATATCGAAATCCTTGCATATAGTAGTGATACAGAGAGGGGTATTCATATGGCATTTACATTACCTGACTTACCGTATGCATTTGATGCGTTGGAGCCGGCGATTGATGCACGTACGATGGAAATTCATCATGATAAACACCACCAAACGTATGTGGACAATCTCAATGCGGCCTTGGCAAAGCATCCGGAATGCGAATCGCTCAGTTTGACGGAGTTGGTGACCGGACTGCAACGTTTGCCGGAAGATATTCGCACAGCCGTGCGGAATAACGCGGGCGGGCATTATAATCACAGCCAGTTTTGGAAGATGATGACGCCGGCGGCACAGAGCCGTTTAGGCGGTGCGATTGAGCAGGCGATTACGGAGCGTTTCGGATCGTTTGAGGCGTTTAAGCAGGAGTTTACCGACGCGGCGAAGTCGCGTTTTGGCAGCGGCTGGGCGTGGCTGGTCTGGGCCGACGGCCAATTGCAAGTCGTCTCGACCGCCAATCAGGATAATCCGCTGATGGACGGGCAGATTCCGCTATTGTGCTTGGACGTGTGGGAACATGCGTACTATCTGAAATACCAAAACAAGCGCCCGGATTATATTGCGGCATTCTTCAGTGTCGTCAACTGGGATTATGTGAACGAATTGTTTGCGCAAGCACAACAGTAAGGTGTCTCTTGCGACGCCGGTTGCGGGAGTTCCGCAGCCGGCGTTTTGATTGCGCTTGCACAAACACATAAAGTATATTACAATACAAACAAGAGATAGAATTTTATCGATATAGCGGAGGTGGATTGTATGTTGGACGTGATCGTGTTGGGGGGCGGTGCGGCAGGACTGAATGCCGCCCTGTATGCCGCGCGCAAGGAGCTCTCGGTGGCGGTCGTCGCCGAAGGTGTCGGCGGACAGATTCTGAACACAAAAGATGTAGATAATTACTTGGGTTTGGCGGCGATTGCGGGCGGTGAGCTGGTCGATCGTTTTTATGCGCATGCGCAAAAATTTTCGATTCAGTGGGTGACGGGACGAATCGAAGGCTTGATCGTCAATGCGGACGGTACGTTTACCGTGCGGATGTCGGACGGAGCGGCGCATGACGCGCGTACGTGTATCATTGCGACGGGACGGCAGAGCCGCAAGTTGGGCATTCCGGGCGAGGAGACTTTGGCGGCGCGCGGGGTCAGCTATTGTGCGACGTGTGACGGGCCGTTTTATCGTCGCAAACGGGTGGTCGTCGTCGGCGGCGGCGATTCCGCTGTCGAGGCGGCGATTGATTTGGCGAAAATCGCTTCAGAAGTGCATATTTTGATTCGTTCGCGGTTGCGGGCGGATGAAATTCTGGTACATAAAATGCGTGCGGAGGAATCCATCCGCGAATGGCATCATGTCATTCCGACAGCGGTCAACGGTGAGCGCAAAGTCGAATCGCTCAGCGTACGTAATACGGATACGGGCGAAGAGTCGGTCATTGAGACGGACGGCGTATTTGTGGAAATCGGCGGTGAGCCGAATACCGCATTTGTACCGGCGGAGCTGGCCGTATCGAGCGAACGGGAAATCATCGTCGATCGCAGCGGTGCGACGAATATTCCGGGGCTGTTTGCGGCGGGAGATGTCACGGATTATCCGCAGCGACAGATTATCATCGCTGCTGCTGACGGGGCCAAGGCAGCATTGGCCGCGCATGCGTTTTTGCTGCATGCAAAGTAATGCGGATGACCAAAGCGCTTCGGGCACGCCAGCTCGAGATACTGGAGACGGCGTACGGCGACCGCCGTACCGCTCTGAACTACGGCTCGCCGTTTGAGTTGTTGGTGGCGGTGGTATTGTCCGCGCAATGTACCGATGAGCGTGTCAATGTCATTACCTCGCGTATCTTCCCGCGGCTCAATACCCCCGCGAAGATGGCGGTATTGACGCAGGCGCAAATGGAAGAGGAAATCCGCGATTGCGGGTTGTATCGTAACAAGGCCAAGCACTTGCTCGCGACGGCGCATATCTTGCTTACGCAGTATGGCGGCGAGGTGCCCGAGACATTTGCGGAGCTGGTGAAGCTTCCCGGTGTCGGGCGCAAAACGGCCAACGTACTGGTCAGTATTTTATTCAATCAGCCGGCTATTGCGGTGGATACGCATGTGTTTCGCGTCTCGCGCCGTTTAGGACTGGCCAAGGGAGAGACGCCGGAAGCGGTCGAGCAGGAGCTGATGAAGCATATCCCGAAAGACAAATGGAGCGCGGCGCATCATTGGCTGATTTGGCATGGCCGATTGGTTTGCAAGGCACGCAAACCGTTGTGCGGCGAATGCCCGCTGCAGGAGGTGTGTCCGTCGGCGTCGCCGGCGTGAGCGTTTCATAGACATCGCCACCGAGATTCGTTATAATACCAGTATGACGACAGGAGGGGATGACAATGAAACTGAGTTATGCGGAACCGGGATTTATTGCTGAACTGACATGGCGTGGACTGCCGGTCTTACTGACGGTCGAGCCGTTTGCAGAAGCGGAGGCGACTGCGGCGCAGGCATATGCGACGGAAGTGTGGGACTGGCTGAGTGCCGAATACGACGGCATTGAAGAGTACTTGCCGCAGATTGTCGGCATCAAAAATACACATTGGTTGGAAATCGGAGAACCGGAGTGGACAACAGCACAAATGGCGGACACAATCGTGTCGGTCGAGGCGGTATATGCCCGTCGCGACGAAGGCATCATGGTCTATCATGATGTCGGCGATACCTTTGGGGACAAGGCCTTGGTGTTGCTGTTTTCTCCGCGTTATGAGTTCTGCGGAATCCAGCTGTTATAAAGGCCGTACGGCCTTTTTATTTGGTCAAAATCAGAAGTGACGGGGGCATAGATGGGACAAGGAAAGGTGTATTGGCAGAAGCGGTTCCGGGAGGTCGGAATCGAGTCTGCGCAAATCATGAATGAGATTTGGCGAGCGCATTATGTGGATCAATTGCTCTTCAGCAATCCGGTCAATAAAGCGTACGGCGTAGATGAAACCGTCATCTACCAAGCCGCACAGCAGACACAGGACCGATTCGGCGCGATTGCCGGTGATGCACAGGACTATATCCGCGTGTACGGTGCGGCGATGGCGGCACCTGTGCATCTGTTCGCACCACGGCGCCAATGGAAGCGCGCGGCGGCGTTGCAGGCCTGGTGGCGGTTGTGGGCTGAGGGCAAGACGGCGTTGCTGTGGCACGCGGATTGCATCCTCGACGAGCTGAAGGTGGCGGATACCGTGTTCGGTATCGGGCGCGTATTCGGACTGGCGGACGGGGCGGATACGGCGCGCCGCTGGCAAGCGGTGTACCCGCAGGTGCGGTGGCTGACACGCGAGGAGCTCGGTACACAGCGTTTCGGGTATATCCATGTCGTCGACGATGAGGCGGACGCCTTGGCGGATTGGCAGGAGGCCTGCGGACATCTTGCCGAGGGCGGCGTGGCGACGGCGATGGTGAAGTGGGAGACACTTCGCGAACGGAAATCGTTGCCGGAGGCGTTGTGTCTGACGGAACGGGTCGCGGGAAATTGGCCGCGGATATGGTTGGTACACGGGACAACGCCGGGCATCGGCGCGGCGTCGTATCGGAGCGGTGCGTGGCATATCGAGCGGGACAATGCAGTGGCGCGGCGCTACTTGGTACCGCAAAGCGAGCTGCGGATCGGTACCTTGGCGACACCGGTATCGCCGGCCGCCGTGACGCGGACGGACGTACTGTGGGCGGATGACGCTCAAGTCGGCAATGAGCACTTGGGCGCGCCGACCGGACAGAATCGCCGCCGAGGTGTTGTATTGCAGGCGGGAGATATCGTGGTCGCACCGCACGGGGACAGTTATCGGGTGGCATTGGTGCCTCGGGATTATCCTCCCGCGGCGACGGCGCTTACGGTATTGCGGCCACGGACCCCCGAGCAAGGAAGACAACTGTTCGGCAGTTTGCTGCAAGAGGCGACGCGTCGCCGGTTGGCGGCCGTGGCGCAGGCGGAAAAAACGCCGCTGGAAGATTGTGTTTGGGAATGGCTGCCGCTGCCGGAGCCGCTCCCTACCGACGCGCAATTGCAGCGGCTGGAGGATACATTGCAGGCGATGGCGCAGATGCGACGAGCATGGCAAACGGCGGCGGCTGACGAATGAAACGGATGCCGGTAGCGTGTCTGCTTGGTGTCGCGGTCAGTGCGATGTCGATACAGGCAGCAGATTTATGGGCCGGTGAAGCGTCGCCGGAAGTGTCGATTATTGCACCGGATTTGCGCAGTGCGCAAAAGGTGCAAGCGATGGCCGGCAACAGTAATGAAACGCTGGTGGCGGCCTACGGTGCACTGACGGCGTATGCAGCGGAGACGGACGGACCGGTGGAGCGGACGTTGCGGGATGCCGGCTGGACGGTGGAGCGGGTGACGACACCGCATGCCCATTTTATTGTCGGAAAGTATCGCGGTCATGCCGAGACGGTCGGCATGGTCGGAATCGCGGGGACGGAGCGTAAAATCGACGTATCACTGAATTTGCTCAGTGATTTGGTGCCGCTCGGCAATGCGACTCCGGGACGTGTCCACGAAGGCTATCAGCGGATTGCGTCGGAGGTGATGGCATCTCCGTCCGTGCGGCGGTTGCTGGAGGAGACACCGCAGCGTGTCATCGTGACGGGGCACAGTCTCGGCGGCGCGGTGGCCAATTTGGTCGGGATGCAGTGGGCGGACGCGGGCGCCGTCACGCGGGAGCAGTTGCGGATTATTACCTTTGCGGCGCCGGATATGGGCGATGCAGAGGCGTTGCGGCGTCTGGGCGAGTATCCCGCGGTGAACTACGTCATGCATGCCGATATCATTCCGAATTTGATTCATTGGCTCGGGAAGGGCTACGGCGCCAATCCCAACGACGTCCAATGGGATGTTCATACCCCGCCGATTCGTTTGCCGCATGCGATGGTGCGCTTTTTGGATGAAGCGTGGTACCAGGCGGCATTGACATTCCCGTCCGTGCTGGCGCAACAGGATGCCGCCGATGTGTATGTCGCATCGCCCGCTGTGGCGGAGCGGATGCCGATGGCGGACGAGCTGCAACGTGCGTATCGCTCCACGGCGATTCGCAGTCTTCGCTTGCCGCGGGGACGGCGGGTCGTACGGGAGTATCGGCCTCAGGATTGGAATGAGGCACTGGCACGGGCACGAGCACTCGGTGCGCAAGAATTGGTATGGATACCGCTGGCGGTGTATCCCGACAAAGAGGACCCGCTCCGCACATACGGCCTGGAGGTAACGGTAGTCCGTTACGATTTGCGGAGTGATGCGGTGCGTTCATGGGAGAGTCGGGTCTTGACGCAGGGGGCGTATACGCTGTTCCCGCTGGTGCATGATTATGTGCGTTCCGTCTTGACGGAAGAGACCGAGGAGTCGGCGCTGCCGTTGTGAATGCAAGAGGTATGTTATAATAAAGAAATCGAGAGAAATACATGCTGACAATTTCGAGCACGTTGCCGCCGGAGGCATCCGTATACCGATCCTTGGCGTCACGTTACGATAGCGGCACCTTATCGCATGCGGTATTGCTGATCGGTGAGGACGGCCTGGGCGGACCGGAGACGGCGCTCGCGCTGGCCGAGGCCAAGACGGGGCTTACGGTACGCAACGATATTGCGACATGGGAGCCGACATGGAATAAAAAAGACGAGTCCACGTGGATGTGGGCAAGAGCCGGTCGGATTTATTATGTGCGCCCCGCGCCGACGGGAATTTTGATTGACCAAATCGCCCGTCTGCAAGAGGCACTGACCGCGCAAGCCGAAGGGGAGCGTTGGGTGATTATTCGCGGGGCGGATGTATTGCGTAAGGAAGCGGCCAATCGTTTGTTGAAGACGTTGGAAGAGCCCGCGCCGCGTCTCTTTTTTCTGTTGACGGCGGGGGCGAAAGAGGGGGTGCTCCCAACGATTCTTTCGCGGGTGACACAGTATGCGTTGCAGCCGCGGACGCGAGATGAGTTTGCCGCGCTGGCGAAAGACGGATTTTTTACAGCGGTCTCGGCCAATGAGGATGCATTGTACGATATCAGCGGCGGCAACCCGGGGCTGGCGCTTTCGCTCGCCGGCAAGGGAACGGAGCTGATGCAGGACGCGCGGGAGTTTTGGTTGCGCTTGACGGACAGTCCGACATGCTATGCGGAGGGGGTCCAAGCGGCGGCGAAATGGGAACGGGAGTATGCGGTCCTGCTGCTGCGGTGGTTGACAGTCATTGTGCGCGATATTTTGTGGTTTCGGGTCGGCAGCGACGGCCGGCACATCCGGTGTCGTTTTTTGGCGCAGGATTTGCCGCGGTTGGCGACATTGTGGTCGGAGGATGCGCTGCTGGCGGCGGAAGAGATATTGCTGGAGGCGTTGCATGCCCATCGCCTGCATCTTTCCGTCAAGCTCATTACGGATATGGTGCTGCTCCGATTGACAGCATTGCCTAAGGGGGAAGTGAATGCAAACGGTGGTAGGCGTCCGCTTTAAGCGGGCAGGAAAAATATATTATTTCGACCCGCACGGACTGACGGCGCATGCCGATGACAATGTCATCGTCGAAACCGCTCGCGGGCTGGAATACGGGCGGATTGTCGTCGGACCCCGGCGGGTGCATACCAAAGAGGTGACGCAACCGCTGAAGCCGATTTTGCGGTTGGCGACGGATACCGATGCGGCACAATTGGCGAAAAACAAAGAGCGGGAAGTCGCGGCCGCGGCAATTTGTAAAGAAAAAATCCGGCAGCATCAGTTGCCGATGAAGCTGATTACGGCAGAATATACATTTGATTTGAAAAAAGTCGTTTTCTTTTTTACGGCCGACGGAAGGGTCGATTTTCGGGAGTTGGTACGGGACTTGGCGGCGACTTTTCGGACGCGGATTGAGTTGCGTCAGGTCGGTGTGCGTGACGAAGCGAAAGAACTGAACGGTATCGGTCCCTGCGGGCGGCCGCTGTGCTGTGCGAATTGGATGGCGGAATTTGATTCGGTCTCGATACGGATGGCCAAAACGCAGGGATTATCGCTCAACCCGGCCAAAGTGTCCGGCCTGTGCGGGCGGCTCATGTGCTGCTTGCGCTATGAAAATGAGCAGTACAAGAAAGGCGGGGATTTGTGCAAGGATTGTGCCTGCCCGCGTAAAAAGAAACGACAGGCGGCACCGCAAGTCGGTCAATCGGTGCGTATAGACGGGGAAGACGGGACGATTTCATTTGTCAATAGCAACAAGCGGACCGTGCAGGTACAATTGGCTGACCAGCGCTTGAGAGAAATGACGTGGGCGGAGTTGGAACGTTGTGAGTGACAGAAAAGGCTTTACTTTACGCGACGGGGAGCGTCTGGATGATTTGTATCATGGCGGGATGCGCATGATCCAGCACCCCGAAGTGTTTTGCTTTTCGGTTGACTCCATCTTGTTGGCGCATTTTGTGACACTCAAGCGCGGAGACCGTGCTTGGGACTTGGGAACCGGCACGGGCGTGTTGCCGCTGTTGATGACCGCGCGGGCGGATATCCATGTGAATGCGGTGGAAATCAATGCCCATGCGGCCGATCTCGCGCGGCGCAATTTTGACGGGAACGGACGGAACGGACAAATCACCTTGCGGGAAGGCGATTATCGTCGCTATCGGGAGCTGTTTCCCGCCGCGGAGGCGGATGTGGTTGTCGTCAACCCGCCGTACATGCCGGTTTTCGCCGGTGCCGGCAATCGCCGGGAGGCGGTGAATGCGGCGCGTCATGAGGTGACGGCGACGAAGGAGGATGTCTTGGCGGCGGCGGTCTACTTGCTGCGCTATGGAGGTCGGTTGGCGATTGTCCAGCGTGCCAATCGCGCGGTCGAATGGATGTGCGCGATGGAAGCGTTACACCTGCGCGTCAAGCGGTTGCGCTGGGTGCACACGTATGTCAATCGACCCGCCAAGATGGTGCTGATAGAAGCGCGTTGGCATGGCAATGCGGGAACGGAGATATTGCCACCGTTGGTGTTGTACCGGTCGCCGCAAGTCTATACGGATGAAGTGCTTGCGATGTACGGAAAGAAGGAGCTGCTGTGAAAGGTACGGTCTACTTGGTACCGACGCCGATCGGAAATCTGGCGGATATGACATATCGGGGCGTGGAGATGCTGCGTGTTGCGGATGTGATTGCCTGCGAGGACACGAGACGTACGGCGCTGTTGTGTGCGCACTATGATATCCATACAACCTTATTTTCCTATCATGAACATAATAAAGAGCAAGCGGCGCCGGTGCTGCTGGCACGGTTGGAGGCGGGTGAATCCGTCGCCGTGGTCAGTGATGCGGGAATGCCGGCCATCGCCGATCCGGGGAGCGACTTGGTGGAACGCTGGCTGGCGCAGGGCGGGGATGTCGTAGCCCTGCCGGGTGCGAATGCGGGGTTGACGGCATTGATTGCGTCGGGGCTGTCCGCGCGGGAGTTTCATTTTATCGGGTTTTTACCGCGGACGGCGGCCAAGCGTGATGAAGTCTTGCGACGACAGGCCGATGACCCCGCCACGCAAATCATCTATGAAGCGCCGCACCGTTTGGCGGAAACCTTGCGGGCAATACAGGCGAGTTGGGGCAACCGTGCGGCAGTCTTGGCGCGGGAATTGACGAAAAAGTTTGAAACTTTTTATCGCGCGGATATTGAGACGCTATTGGCCGCGGATACGGTGCAGTCACCGCGCGGCGAGTATGTTGTTTTGGTCGCGGGGGCGTCGTCGATAGCGGCGGCACCGTTGATGCAGGACGATTGGCCGCAGGCGGTTGCAGCGCATATGGTGGCGGGCGATACGTATAAAGAAGCCTGTCGCAAAGTCGCGCAGCGGGCGGGGGTCTCGCGCCGCGATGTCTACGGATATTGTTTGAAAACAGTCAACACAAGGGAGGGCATATAATGGATGCCGAACAACAAGGTCGCAAATTTTATATTACGACACCGATTTATTACCCGAGTGCCAAATTGCATGTCGGCCATACATATTGCACTACGCTGGCCGATGTGGCGGCGCGCTACCACCGTCTCTGCGGGGACGATGTGTTTTTCTTGACGGGGTCGGATGAGCACGGACTCAAAATCCAGCAAAAAGCCGAGGAGCAGGGGATTACCCCGCTCGAATATGTGACCCCGATTGTCGACGGATTCAAGAATTTGTGGAAAAAGCTCAACATCAGCAATGATGATTTTATCCGGACGACGGAGGAACGTCATCGCCTTGTCGTACAGGAGGTATTCCAAAAATTGTACGACAAGGGCGATATCTATAAATCGGAATATGAAGGCTGGTATTGCGTGCCGGATGAAACGTATTGGCCGGAGAATAAACTGACGGAAGAGCATGTGTGCCCCGATTGCAAGCGGGAACTGATTCGGGTCAAAGAAGAAAGTTACTTCTTCCGCTTGAGCAAGTATGCGGATCGCTGGTTGGAGTTTATCGAGACGCATCCCGATTTTATTCAGCCGGAATCCCGCCGCAACGAGATGGTATCGTTTGTCAAGTCGGGATTGGAGGATTTGAGCGTGTCGCGGGCCAAGTTTGACTGGGGGATACCCGTACCGTTCGATCCGTCGCATGTCATTTACGTGTGGATTGATGCCTTGAGCAACTACCTGGTACCGATCGGCTACGGTACGGACGATGAAAAATTTGCCCATTACTGGCCGGCAGACTGCCACCTGGTCGGCAAGGAGATTTTGCGCTTCCATACGATTATTTGGCCGATGATTTTGATGAGTTTGGGGCTGCCGCTCCCGAAAAAAGTCTACGGACACGGCTGGTTGGTAGTCGAAGGCGAGAAGATGAGCAAGTCGCTCGGCAATGTCGTCGATCCGATACCGCTGATTGATGAGTTCGGAGCGGATGCGCTCCGTTACTTTTTGACGACGGATATTATGCTCGGTCAAGACGGTAATTTCAGCCGGCGGCGTTTGATGCAAAAAATCAATTCTGATTTGGCCAATGATTTGGGGAATTTATTGCATCGGACGCTGACCATGGTGGAAAAATATCGGAACGGTCAGGTACCGGCCCCCGATGGCGACGTTTCCGCGGAGATTGCACACGCGTTGGCGGACAATGTGCAGCTGGCCGAGGAAACACGGCAGGCGTATGTCGCGGCGATGGACGAGATGGTGATGAATACGGCGTTTCGTGAAGTATGGACCTATGTGCGGGCGCTGAATAAATTCATAGATGTGACGGCACCGTGGACGCTTGCCAAAGAAGGCGCGACGGCGGAACTGGATGCGGTATTGTACCGATTGATGAGCGGGTTGCGGGAAGTGGCCGTACTGGTCGAGCCGGTCATCCCGACCGCGGCGCGCACGATGTGGCAAGAACTCGGGCTTGACGGGGAACTGTCGCTGGCGCGATTGGACACGCCGTTCCCTGCGGGGGTGAGCGTCCGGAAAGGCGCACCGCTATTTCCGCGGTACGAAATCGAGGAGGAAACGGCTCCCGCCGCGCCGGCGAAACCGACGGCTACGGCCGCTGCGGTGCCGAAGGCAGAGGACGTGCCGGCTATTCCTGAAATCACGATTGACGAGTTTCAGCAGGCCGATTTGCGTGTGGCGGAAGTCATCGCTTGTGAAAAGGTCAAGAAAGCGGACAAATTGTTGCATTTGACGGTTTCACTCGGTACGGAGACGCGTAGTGTCGTCAGCGGGATTGCCGCGTACTACCGACCGGAAGAGCTAATCGGCAAGCATGTCATCATGGTGACCAATCTGAAACCGGTCAAGTTGCGCGGGGTGCTGTCGCAGGGGATGATTCTGGCAGCGGTTGATGATGACCGCTTGGAATTGCCCTTTGTTCCCGGATTACCCGCGGGAAGTCAGGTGAGATAATGTTATTCGATACCCATGCCCATTTATATGATGAAAAGTTTCAGTATGACCGCGACGAGATGTTGGCGCATATTTTTGAAACGGTAGAGTATGTGGTGGTGCCGGGGGAAGATTTGGAGACATCAGCGGCGGCGTTGGCATTGGCGCACGCCCATCCGCAATTGTATTGTGCGGTCGGCTACCATCCACATCTGGCGAAAGACATGACGGACGAAGCCTTTGCGCAACTGGAAACATGGACGGAGACCGAAGAAAAAGTTGTCGCGGTCGGTGAAATCGGCTTGGATTATTACTATGACAACAGCCCGCGGGACGTCCAGCGAGAAGTCTTCACACGACAAATCCGCTTGGCCAAGCGCTGCGGGTTGCCGGTGATTATTCACGACCGGGAGGCACATGGCGATGTTATGGCGATTTTGCGAGCGGAACGGGACGAATCGCTGTTCGGCATTTTACATTGTTACAGCGGCAGTTATGAGATGGCGACGGAGCTCATCGAGATGGGGTTTTATATTTCCTTTGCGGGGCCGGTTGTGTTCCCGAAGAGTACCAAGTTGAAAGAGGTCGCCGCGCGCTTGCCGCTGGAGAAATTGCTGATTGAAACGGACAGTCCCTACTTGACGCCGCCGCCGTATCGCGGCCGTCGCAACGATCCGTCGCGTGTGTACTATGTCGCGGAAGAGTTGGCTCGACTGCATGACGTCGCGGTTGAAGAGGTCATACGAATTACCAACGCCAATGCCAAAGCGGTGTACGGTATCGCGTAAAGCGGCCGCTTGGGACGGCACTTTTGTTTACGGAAAATATCATGCGAACGTGCGCATTCGGTGCGCACGTTTTTGTATGTTACAATGGAGAAAATACAGTCGAGGTGAAAAGATATGTTGACGGCACGATTGCGACAAGTGGTCGCAGTGGTACCGCGCGCCGAGGTGGTCGCCGATATCGGGACCGATCATGCCTATGTGCCGATTCGATTGGTGCGTGACGGTATCGTTACCCGCGCGGTTGCGACCGATGTACGGGAAGGTCCCTTGGCGGCGGCGCGGGAGCATATTCGGCGGCGCCATTTGCAACAACACATTACGTGCCGACGGGGTGACGGACTGAAGGTCATCCGCCCGGGGGAAGCGGATGGCGTGATTATGGCCGGCATGGGCGGCGAGATGATGACGCGGATTTGGGCGGAGTCGCCGCAGGTGGTCGCCGCGCTCCGGTTTGCCGTACTGCAGCCGATGAGCCGCTATGCACAGGTACGGCGCATGCTGCGTACGGCGGGTTGGCACTTGGCAGACGAATGGCTGGTGGCGGAGAAGAATAAAATCTATCGTGTCATGTATGCTGTCAATCGAGCGGAAGAAGAACAGCGGTACCCCGCATTGATGGACGAGGTCGGTGCGCGGCTGTGGGAAAAGCGCGATCCGCTTTTGGGGGATTTGTTGACACGGATGGTCAGGCAAAAGACACGGTTGCGGGACGGCTTGCTCCAAGCGCAGCGCCCGCGTGTGGATGCGGCTGGGAAAGCGGACATACTGGCCGCGGAGATTCGACAACTGGAGGAATGGATATGGCAGTACAAGTCAGAGATATCGTAGCGGCGATGGAGGCATGGGCCGACCCCGTTTGGGCGGAGTCGTGGGACAATGTCGGCTTGCTGTGCGGCCGACTGGAGGATAGTGTCGGCGGTGTCGTCACCGCGCTGGACGTGACGGACGAGGCGCTGTCCTTGGCGATAGAAGCAGGGGCCGGCATGATAGTCGCGCATCATCCGTTGTTGTTTCGCCCGCTGACATCGTTGGCGCAGGGCACACGGGTGACGAATACGCTGGCACTGGCACAGCGGCACGGCATTGCGGTATTTGCCGCGCATACCAATTTGGATATCGCGCCCGGCGGTGTCAATGACATGCTGGCAGCGCGATTGCAATTGACGCATTGGCGCGGATTACATGTCACGGGACATGAGGAGCTGTACAAATTGGCGGTATATGTACCCACATCTCATGCGGATGCCCTGCGTGAGGTACTGGGGGCGGCAGGCGCCGGTCATATCGGAAAGTACAGCCACTGCAGTTTCAGTGTGGGCGGCCAAGGTCGCTTCTTGCCGGAAGCGGATACGCATCCGTATATCGGCGCGGCAGGGCAATGGGAAACCGTTGCGGAAGAACGGATTGAGACGGTGGTCACGAAGCGGGCACTTAAGGAAACGGTGGCGGCCATGATAGCGGCGCATCCGTATGAAGAAGTCGCCTACGATGTCTACCCGCTTGTTGCACCGGGGCAAACGATTACGCTCGGTAAAGTCGGCGAGTGGGACGTGCCCTGTAGCGGTACGGAGGCATTGCAGCGCGTGAAAGAGCGACTCGGGATTCCCGTATTGCGATATGCGGGCGACACGCAGCGGGAAGTGCGGACCGTTGCGCTTTGCAGCGGTGCGGGGATGGAGTTTTATCGGGACGCTCTGCGCGCGAAAGCCGATTTGTACGTGACGGGAGATGTTCGCTATCACGATGCGCAAGACGCGGCGGCGGAAGGATTGCTGGTCGCCGACGGGCATCATTTCTATACGGAACAGTTTATTGCCGAAGGTATCGCCGGTTATCTGCGGACCTGTGCGGAGCGACAAGGCTGGACACTGGCCGTTATTGAGGACCGCACCCGCCGCGATGTATTTTCGTTTCTATAAAGGTGTTACGTTTGATACCGTCCGCCGAAAGGCGGGCGTTTTTCAAATGCAAGTGAAATCGGGAGAGAAACGGCGAGAATCGCTAAAAGTAAAAGAATGTGGTATAATTAAACTAATCAACAAGCAGGAGAGAAACGGAGAGAATATATCTGTATGCAACGGAATTTGACAATTGAAGAGCGCGCACAATTGGAACAACGATTGCTCTGGCAATCGGCGGGATTGATGTTTATTATCGCGGTGGCGGCGACATGGTTCGGGATTATGACGAACTCGCAGGCGATTTTGATTGACGGGATTTTTTCATTTGTGGCGGTGGTCATCAAGTGTTTGATGATTATGACCTCCAAGTTGACGACGCGCGAATCGAGTGCCAAGTTCCAATTCGGGTATTGGCAATTTGAGCCGCTGGTGCTGACAGCGGAAGGCGGATTTACCCTGATTATCGTCGTCTATGCCTTGATTAACGGCCTGGTCAGCATTTTCAACGGCGGTCACCATATGGACTTCGGGCTGGCGATTGTGTACGCGGTGATTTTTACGGCGGCCAACAGCGGCTACTATTGGTATGTTCATCAGGTCAATAAACGCCTGCAGTCGAGTCTGATTCATTTCGACAATATGAGCTGGCTGGTTGACGCGGCGCTTGCAGGGAGTTTGTTTGTCAGCTTTGTGGTGGCTTACTTTGTCGAGCGGACGCAGTACGGCTATTTGAGCGTCTACGTCGACCCGTTGATTTTAGTGCTGCTCGCACTCTCGATGTTGCCGATTGCACTCAAGATACTGGTACCGGCGGTCAAGCAGGTGCTGGGTATGGCACCGTTGAAGCTGCACGAACAAGTGCACGGCGTGATGGACGAGTTTATGAAACGCTATCGGTTCAAGGACTATGTCAGCTCCGTGCAACGGTACGGCAAAATCGAATTTGTTGAAATCGATATCCTGATTGACAAAAACTATCCCGTGCAACAAGTCGAAGATTTGGACCGTATTCGCGATGAAATCGATGCGGCGCTCGGCGGCAAATCGGTACAGAAGTGGCTGACCATTACGTTTACGACGACCAAGCGTTGGATGGCCAAAGACTATGAGTCGGAGGAGGATTGACAGACGATGAGTAGACGGACCTTGGCGGATGTCGTACTCGCCGGCGCGGCGGGCGATGCCATCGGCTATCCCTTGGAATTGTTGACAGTTGCGCAAATTCGCCGACGCTACGGTAATGACGGCTTGCGTGTGCCGATTTTCCGCGAGCCGGCGGCGCAGTCAGTGGCCATCGGTGTGTCTACGCAGCTCACGCTGGCCACGATGGACGGTATTTTGTGGTCTCATGATCGTGACGATTCCCTCGAGGCCGGTATGTATCGCGCCTATATGCGCTGGTACTACGTCCAAACGGGACGGGAGCCGCGCTACGGCCAAAAGAGCTGGCTTAAAAAACAGCGCTATGAAGTGGATTTCAATCTGGCCAAGGTACCGGAATTTGCGTTGCCCCGTCGCCCTCATCCGACGACATTAGACGCATTGGCGGCGGCCGACGATAAGAAACTACGGACAAAAGCGCCTGCGCACAATGATAGCGATGCCATGCTGTGCATGACACCAATCGGTTACTATCGGCAAGGAGATGCCGAGCAAGCCTATCGCGATGCCTGTCGTTGCGCGGAATTAATGCAGACGGATGCTGTGGTCATCGGGGCAGCCGGGACGGTGGCGGCGCTGTTTGCCAGAATATCCGCGGGAGACACCTTGCGCCAAGCGGTGCGCTATTGCAAGAAAGAGGCCACGATGTGGGGCATCCCGGAAACAGTGGCGGTGGCGCTGGATACCGCGACGGTAGCGGCGGAATCCATTCGTCGCAAGCGCAAGGAACTCACCGACAAAACGCAATGGTGGTACTATGTGGACGCCTTGGACGAAGTGGGAACGAAATCGACCGCCGAAACGACGCTGGCGATTGGCCTTGCCTGCGCCTTGGCCTACCGCGGAGCTCGGTATGCCGTCTTAGCGGCGGCCAACCAAAATGGCAACTCCGCGGCGGCCGCACTGACGGCACAGCTGGTCGCGGCCAACCATACGGAAAGCGAGATTCCGGCGTATTGGTTTACGCAATTGGAATGTCGTCATCAATTACAGCAGCTGGCGACGCAAGTGGAAACGCTCCGCGAAGAATCCGCAGCGGACAAAAGAAAAAAGGATGCCAAATAATTTTCATAAGCGCTTGACATTTTCGAAGTGCAAGTGATATACTTACAAAGTCGCTACAAGGCGCACGGTTCTTTGAAAACTGAACAATGCAAGCAAGAACGCCAATGTGCGGACTCATGAAAATGAGCCCGGTCAATGAAGAAGTCCAATCGCAAGATTGGCAAAGGAAAAAGCGAGTC
>Ga0129315_1000765_pt1 | contig 19518 bp, 18 predicted proteins | sample Cm827metagenome_FD_94432 | JGI IMG/M metagenome (GOLD analysis project Ga0129315, IMG submission 94432) | Eastern black-and-white colobus group fecal microbial communities from Wisconsin, USA - Cm827 metagenome | ecosystem: Host-associated > Mammals > Digestive system > Large intestine > Fecal...
CAACATGTGTCTGTTTGAGCATCAGTCCTCGTATTGCCCCAATATGGCGCTGAGAGGATTTTTGTATTTTGCAGACCTGTACAAGAAGCAGATGAAGGATGTGGAGTTGGCGGGCAGCAGGAGGATATTGATTCCAACACCCCATTACATCGTGTTTTACAATGGTTTGGAGAGAAAGGCGGAGGAGTTTACCCAGAAGCTGTCGGACTGCTTTGAGGAGGACGGTGAAGGTTGTATAGAGCTTACCGTCAGGGTGATCAATATCAATTACGGACATAACCGTGAACTGATGGGGAAGTGCAGGGCACTTTCGGATTATGCTTATTTTGTGGCAAAGGTGCGGGGGAATCTTAAAACCATGGAACTGGAGAAGGCCGTGGAGAGAGCGGTAGATGCCTGCATAGAGAAGGATGTTCTGAAGGAGTTTCTGATAGAGCAGAAAGCGGAGGTAATAGCCATGTCGATTTATGAGTACAATGAAGAATATGTGAAAAGGACATTGTTTGAGGATGGAATGGAGGCAGGCTATGACAAGGGAAAAGCGGATGGAGTTGCAAAGGGAGAAGCCAAAACCCTTGTAAAAAATGTGGAAGCAGCCATGAAAAACTTTCACGTGAGTTTACAGGAAGCCTGTGAAGGGCTTGGAACTACGGTAGAGGAATATGAAAAGGCAAAAGCAACAGGTTGCTTGAGGAAGGATATGGAATAAATACTATGTGGCTGCTGATGGCTGTACTATCTGCCGTGTTTGCCGGACTTACGGCAATTCTTGCAAAATGTGGCATTAAGAAAACCGATTCTGACGTGGCGACAGCAATACGGACGATTATTGTTTTGCTTTTCTCGTGGATGATGGTGCTTGTGGTTGGTTCTGCAGGAACAATTACCCACATTGATGCTATATCGTTGCTGTTTTTGTGCCTTTCGGGTCTTGCAACGGGCGCTTCCTGGATATGCTATTTTAAAGCGTTATCGATGGGGGACGTTAACAAAGTGGTGCCGATTGATAAGTCCAGTACGGTTTTGTCTATCCTTTTGGCGGTAATCTGCTTTGGAGAGACTGATCATCTTTTAGTAAAGCTGATTTGTACTGCAATCCTTGCGGCAGGCATTTTCATGATGGTAGAAAAGAAGCAGCAGGAGAACCGTATCGTAAATGAAAAGTGGATCATTTACGCAGTTTTATCGGCGGTGTTTGCCGCACTCACATCTATCCTTGCAAAGATTGGTATTACAGGCGTGGAATCTAATTTGGGAACCGCAATTCGTACAGGAGTGGTGCTCATAATGGCCTGGCTTATTGTCTTTATAAAGGGCAAGCAGACGCAGGTGAAATTAATGGATCATAAGGAGCTTATCTATATAATTTTGTCAGGATTTGCTACCGGCGCTTCGTGGCTTTGCTATTATTATGCGATTTCGAATGGGGTTGTCAGTGTGGTGGTGCCCATTGACAAAATGAGCATTGTGGTGACGGTGCTGTTTTCCCGTATTGTGTTTAAGGAAAGACTAAGCAGAAAGGCTTTGATTGGTCTGGGACTTATGGTTGGTGCAACGCTGACAATGGCTATTTTATCGCTATGAAAGGAAAGAACTTAAGAAGCAAATTTTTAAAGCGAGCTGTGTTGGCAGCTCGCTTGTTATGTGAGAGAAAGGAACATCAATGTAGTGTTATGTCAGGAAAAATTTGCAAAGCAAATTTTTAAAGCGAGCTGCGTTGGCAGCTCGCTTGTTATGTAATCAGGAACCCCTGTAATGTTTTGGCGAAGCCGGTCAGCACACGGTTTTGGCACCGGCGGCTTCATTTGATTTATATATAGAATACACGGTAAATATGTCCAAAGTGTTTCGAAATAAATAAAAAAATATAAAGAAAAAATAAATGAAGGAGAAAGAACATTCTGCATACAATGAGGTATTTTTGCAATAGGGTTAAGGTGCCCAAAGGTAACTTAACAGATTGTGAGTGGAAGATTTCACAAAATATTACGCACCGTCAGCTTCGTCAAATATATTTTCCTTCGCAATGACGGATTTGTAATATTTTGTGAAATCTGCCACTCGCAATCCAGCCGGTTACCTTTTGGCTCCCTAATCGTAATAGTTAAGTGCTAGATTTTCGAATATATGTTTGCTATAATGATATTTAAAGGTGACTTGGAGTGAATTGTTTGGAAAAGATATCAATGTCACTTATTGGAGGGATTATTCTGTGATGAATATTGTTGAAAAGCGGATTTTAACCGCAAACTATTTAACAAAATCAAAATTGCCTGAGAGTGATTATGTAATTAATCCTTATGTGGGCTGCCCTCATGCCTGTAAATATTGTTACGCCAGTTTTATGAAAAGGTTTACGGGGCATGACGAAAAATGGGGTAGCTTTATAGATATTAAGGAATGTGATAAGCCGATTGACACGAAAAGGCTGACAGGCAAATCCATTTTTATGTCATCGGTAACTGACTGTTATAATCAGTTTGAGGAAAAGTATCTGATTACCAGAAAAGTATTGGAACAGTTGCTTGATGTAGATTGCCAGATCACAATATCTACTAAATCCAGGCTTATTTTAAGAGATATGGATTTGTTAAGGAAATTGCCCAACTTGAAAGCAGCCTTTTCAATTAATACATTAAATGAAGCATTTCGAAACGATATGGACAGAGGTAGTACAATCAGTGAGCGAATAGAAGCACTAAAGAAACTATATCACGCCGGAATCTATACTGTTTTGTTTATGTCGCCCATTTTCCCATATATTACAGACTATAAAGAGATCATAGAGGCAACCAGGGATTTTGTGTGTGAGTATTGGTTTGAGAATTTAAATCTCAGAGGGGCTTATAAAAAGGAAATCCTTGATTATATTGACAGCCATTATCCGGAACTGACGGAAGAATATAAAAGAATTTATGTGCAGAAAGACCATACATATTGGGATGAGCTGGCATACTGTATTAATGATTTTTGTGAGGAGTCCGGGGTCAAATATAAAAATTATTTTTATCATGAAAAGCTTGTTAAGGAAAAAGAAGCTAAAATGCCGCATTGTGATTAGGGGGAAGACATGTTATAATTTCGGTGCAAATAAATTTGTTTGAGGGGTCTGAACCGTGTTGGAGAAAGTATTGTCTAAAATACCTGACAAGGTAATAAACGGAGCAATTTTAGCGGGCATGCTTATATTGTTCAGCGGGATATTTTGTTTGCTGAATCATTACGATACCTCTTATGATTATATTTTTCACAGCTCAGATTACACCCGGGTCACCGGCGTGATACGGAACACATATTCCAGAGGAAGACCTAAATATGCTAAATTTTATGCGGATGTGGAGTATGAGTGGAATGGGGAAAGCCGCAAGCTAACTAAGACGAAAAAGGGATTGTTTGACAGGCCGGGGAAAGAGATCGTGTTATATGTTAAAAGCTCCACCGGTCAGGCGGTTCGGGGAATTACCGTCAGTTTCATGGATATTGTTTATGTTTTGCTATGCGTAATGATTATTTGTCGTTGGGTTTTGCGTACGAAGAGGAACAAAAATGATCGGAATGGAGGCTAAAAATGAAAATCAGAAATTTAGTAAGCTTAAGATTTAAGGAAAGACCGGCGGACTGTGTTATTGACAGTCATGCGCTGATGCTGCGCGGCGGGTATATGAAGTATGTGGGCAGCGGGATTTTTTCGGAGTACCCGGTCTTGCGCAGGATTACAGCTAAGATAGAAGCGATCATCCGGGAGGAAATGAATGCCATCGATGGACAGGAGGTTTTGTTTCCGGTGGTAATGCCGGCGGAGCTATGGCAGTCATCGGGGCGGTATGAGAGTATCGGAAGCGAACTGGTACGTTTTCAGGATCGGAACAAGGCAAAGCTGGTGCTTGGAATGACCCATGAGGAGGCGGCTGTTCATTTGGTGAAGGAGTATGGTCAGTCCTATCAGCATTATCCGTTTATGATCTATCAGATTCAGAGAAAGTTCCGGGATGAAGCCAGACCAAGGGCCGGAATGATTCGTGTGCGTGAATTTACCATGAAGGATGCCTATTCTTTCCATACGTCACAGGAGGATTTGGAGCAGTATTATCAAAGATGCTATGATGCCTATAATCGGATATTTAAGAGAGCCGGAGTTCCTGAGGTGGTGACGGTTGCCTCTGATTCAGGAATGATGGGCGGCAGCGTTTCCCATGAGTATATGCTGTTAAATGAAGCTGGTGAGGATTCTATTGTATTGTGCTCGGAGTGTGATTACAGGGCAAATCTGGAGGCTGCGGAAAATATTGTTCATAATGCTTCTTCAAACAAGCTGTCGCCTCTTGAATGTGTGGAGACACCGGAGTGTAAGACCATTGAAGCGGTATGTGAGTTTTTAAAAAGTGATGTGTTAAGCTCCTGTAAAGCGGTTGTATATCAGAAAAATTCAGATGATGCTTTTGTTGTGGCTTTTGTGCGCGGGGACTATGAGGTTAATGAGACAAAGCTCCGCAACCTGGTTGGCGAAGAAATACACCCGGCAGAGATTACGGAGGATTCACCGGTGGTTGCCGGATACATTGGTCCCTACAACATTTCGGATCAGGTGACCTTTTATTGTGATTTATCCCTACAGGGAATTGACAGTCTTGTGGCAGGGGCCAACAAAGAAGGCTTCCATTATGTTGGCCTCAATTTGGAAAGAGATTTGGGAAACGTCACCTATGTGGATATTGCCAAGGTTAAGGATGGCGGCATCTGCCCTTGCTGCGGAAAGCCTGCATTGACGATTAAGAGAGGGATCGAGGTCGGGAATATTTTCCAGCTTGGTACCAAGTATACGAAGAGTATGAATATGCAGTATGTGGACAAGGATGGTTCCATGCATTATCCGATTATGGGATGCTATGGAATAGGAGTGGGCCGCTTAGCAGCGTCCATCTGTGAGGCAAAGCATGATGATTACGGCCCTGTCTGGCCCATATCCATTGCACCCTGGGAGGTTCACTTGTGCTGTATCCGTTCGGATGATGAGGAAACCAGACGCGTTGCAGAGGAATTATATGATAAGCTGCAAAGCAGCGGCGTTGAAGTGATCTATGACGACAGGAATGAAATCCGTGCAGGAGAGATGTTTGCGGATGCAGACTTGCTGGGGGTTCCCATCCGTGTTGTTGTCAGCCCGCGTAACATTAAGGAGCATGTGATCGAAGTGTCCACAAGGGATAAGACGGTAAAGGGGTCCGTAGATATTGCGGAAGGGCTGGATTACATACTGAATTTGAAAGCGAAGCTGTATGCTGAATTATAAGAGAAGCTGTGGCCACAAATTTTCGGATTGCTTCCAGATGAGGATGTAAATAAGGCCAGGCGAATTTTGCTACAATAAATTGAGATTTACTGCTTGTCATGCTATAATGGCTGAAAGACAAAAGGTAGTATACGAAAGGCATGGTTTGCAAATGGCGGACAAATATTATGCAGTTAAAACAGGATTAAAAACCGGCATTTTCAGAACATGGGAGGAATGCCGTGCCAGTGTCAGCGGATATTCCGGCGCTGTATATAAGAGCTTTAAGACCCATAAGGAGGCGCAGGCCTATCTGGGAGAAGGAACCGGGAAAGCAGCTGCGGAAGAGCAAGAAGAAAAATCGGCGGGTGGTTTACGGATTTATGTGGATGGAAGCTACAATTCCGCTACGGAGGAATTTTCCTATGGTATGGTAGTGCTTTTGGGGGACCGGGAAGAGACATTTTCACAGAAATTTCAAGACCAAGAACTGGCCTCCATGCGAAATGTGGCAGGCGAGATTAAGGGGGCGGAGGCCGCCATGCAGTATGCCCTTGACCATGGAATTGGGGAGATTGCCATTTACCATGATTATGAGGGGATAGCCAGATGGTGTCTTGGAGAGTGGAAGACCAACAAGGAAGGCACGAAGGCCTACAAGGCTTTTTATGACAGGGCATGTGAGCGGGTGAAAATTCACTTTGTGAAGGTTACCGGGCATTCCAATGATAAATACAATGATATGGCGGACGAGCTTGCAAAGGAGGCGTTAGGAATACAATGAAGGTTTTATTGATTAACGGAAGTCCCAACGAGAAGGGATGTACTTATACCGCACTTAATGAGGCGGCAGGTGTATTAAATGAAAACGGTGTGGAGACGGAAATCGTTTCTATCGGAAAACAGCCGATCAGGGGCTGCATCGGATGCGGAGGCTGCAGCGGCAGTCACAGATGCGTTTTTCAGGATGATATTGTGAACAGTATAATTGAGAAGATGGAGACGGCGGACGGGCTCATTATCGGCTCACCGGTTTACTTTGCTTCACCCAACGGAAATCTGATCAGTATGCTGGATCGTTTCTTTTATGCGGGCGGCTGTTTTGCTCATAAGCCGGCAGCGGCTGTTGCTTCCGCCAGAAGAGCGGGAACGACGGCAACGCTGGATGATTTGAATAAGTATTTTTCAATTCGGCAGATGCCGGTGGTGTCCTCTACCTATTGGAATATGGTTCACGGAAGCTGTCCCGGGGATGTGGCAAAGGATGAGGAAGGTTTGCAGAGTATGAGAAATTTGGGCAGAAATATGGCATGGCTTCTGAAATGTATCGAGGCAGGCAAAGAAAAGGGAGTAGAAACGCCCGTCAGTGAGAATACTAAGAGAACGAACTTTATCCGATAATTAAGGGCAGGAGGAAATACCGGTGATTCACTATCTTATGAAACAAATCATTCCCGAAGCGGCAGCGTTGGGACTTTTGGCAGCCTTTGGATTAACCTGTCTGCTGACGGCTAAGCTGGGTGACCGCCTTCCAAGAGACGAGGGAAGAGCGTTTGCCCATGACGGGAAGCTTTCCGCAGGAAAGCCGAGAGGTGCGGGACTGATTTTCATTTTAGTGTTTGTTTTATCGGCGCTGATTTTTGCGCCCATTAATCTGGAACTGATCATTTATTTGATTCTTGTAACGGTAGAAATGCTGACGGGATATATGGATGATGCGGCAGAGCGTCCCTGGGGTGAGTTGAAAAAGGGACTTTTGGATTTGGCAGTGGCGGTTATTTTGGCAATAACCTATCTGTCCTTTAATTCCAATACCATACAGCTTGCCACGTTGGGAATATCCGTCACCATCCCGCCGGTACTTTTTGGCGTGCTGATTGTTGTACTGGTCTGGGGCTCCATCAATGTAACCAATTGTGCGGACGGAGTGGACGGGCTTTCGGGAACGCTGACTATCATTACCCTTTCCACCTTTTATGTGATTGATTATCTGATGGAAAGCGGAGATGAATTTAATTTGCTGATATTACTGTTTATGGTCTGCATTTTGGGCTATTTGTGGTACAATGCCACACCCAGCCGCCTGCTGATGGGAGATGCAGGAAGCCGGGCCATGGGGATTTTTATCAGTATTGCGGCATTAAAGAGCGGCAGCCCTGTTCTTTATATTCCTGCGGCAATTGTTTTGATTTTGGATGGAGGCCTGGGACTGCTTAAGGTTTCTCTGATCCGTGTATTTAAAATATATATCTTAAAGAATGTAAGGACGCCGCTGCATGACCATGTACGCAAAAATAAGGAGTGGTCTAACACTCAGACGGTGTTTCGGTTTGCAATTATTCAGATTGTAGTTTCCATGGCGGTAGTTTCTTTGATTTTATTATAGAGGAGGCCATCTATATGAGAATTGGCGGAGGAATTGAAAAGCCCTATCAGAATCCACAGGAATGGTACCGGCTTGTGGAGGAGCTTGGGTATCGTGCTGTGCTTGCACCGGTAGATTATCGGGCCGGTCAGGCGGAAAAGGAAGCTTATCTGGAGTGTATCAGAGACCATGACCTGGTGCTTGGCGAGGTAGGCGCGTGGTGCAGCCCCCTTTCCCTAAATGAAGAGGAGAGGTGCTCTAATTTGGAGTACTGCAAGAATCAGCTGGCACTTGCAGAGGAGCTTGGAGCAAACTGCTGTGTAAATATTGCGGGCAGCAGGGGTGAAAAATGGGATGGGTTTTGTGTCGACAATTATTTGAAGGATACCTACGCATTGATTGTGGATACGGTACGGGAGATCATTGATGCGGTAAAGCCGGTACATACCAGCTATACGTTAGAGCCTATGCCATGGATGATCCCTTCCTCACCGGAGGAGTATCTTCAGCTGCTTCATGATGTGGACCGCAAGGGCTTTGGCGTACATCTGGATTTTACCAATATGATTAACTGCCCTGAAAGATATGTGCACAGGGATCGCTTTGTGGAGGAATGCTTTGTGAAGCTGGCACCCTATATCAAGAGCGTGCATGTCAAGGATGTGGTTATGGAGAATGTATTTCCCTGTGTGATTCGAGAGGTGATGCCGGGAAAGGGCTGTTTGGATTACGGAAGGGTAATCAGGCTTTGTGAAAGCCTTGGAACGGATATGACATTTTTTGTGGAGCATCTGCCGGATCATGAAAGCTATATGGAGGCGGCAGCGTATGTCAGAGGGCAGGCTGTCCTGGCAGGGGTAACGCTCCCTTAAGAGGGAGATAAGCTTTAGGAGGCTTACGAATGATAGAAAGACGCGATAAAATCAATTATTATCTGGATCTGGCGGAGACGGTTTCCATGAGAAGCACCTGTCTAAGACGCAAGTACGGGGCTGTAATTGTCAAAAACGACGAGGTGATTTCCACTGGATATGTGGGGGCTCCCAGAGGCAGAAAGAACTGTACGGATATCGGAACCTGCATCAGGCAGCAGCTTGGCATTCCAAGAGGAGAGCGCTACGAGCTGTGCCGCAGTGTTCATGCGGAGTCAAATGCCATTATCAGCGCATCCAGAGATAAGATGCTGGGCGGTGATATGTATCTGGCGGGAGTGGATGCCGCAAGCGGCGAGTATATACCCAATTCCAACAGCTGTTCCATGTGCAAGCGTCAGATTATCAACGCAGGCATTAAGAGAGTTTATATCAGGGACAGCAGGAATGATTACCGCGTAATTGAGGTTCAGGATTGGATAGATCATGACGAATCCCTAAACGGCACCAGAGGATATTGACACCATGGATGATAATTTGGAAAAGGTAAATCGGCTTGCAGAGAAGCTGATGAGCTATGCAAGAGACAATATTCTGGTTAATCTCCGCTTTCTGGATGTGGCGGTTTCGGCACTTGCCTTAGAGCCCAGAGCGGGGCTTTCCGGTTTTGCCTCGGACGGGGTGAAGATTTATTATGATCCGGTTTTTCTTTTGAGGAAATACAAGGAAGAACCGGCTTTTGCCTTGCGGATGTATCTGCACATTCTTTTTCATCTGATCTTTTTTCACAGCTTTCAGTATGATAAGCTGGACAAGGAGGCGTGGAGCCTTGCTGCCGATATTGCGGTGGAGGCGGCAGTGATGGAGCTTGAGGTGCCCGGAGGCGTTCTTGCCCTGGATGAGCAAAAGGAGAGAAAGCTTCGGGGAATAAAGGCGGATATCGGAGCGCTTACCGCAGAAAAGGTATACCGGTACCTGAAAAATTTTAATATCAGTGCAAAGGAGCGCAGGGAATTATCTCTCCTTTTTTTTATGGACTCCCATATGCTGTGGGAGGCTAAGGAGGAACAGGAGCTTTCCGTCTCCGCAGAGCAGTGGAAAAAGCTGAGTGAGCGGGTGCGGGCGGATTTGAAATCTTTTTCTGCAGGAAAGACTGATTCCCAGAGTATGGAGCAAAGCTTAAATCAGGCGGTAAAGGACAGATATAAGTACAGTGATCTGCTTTCCAGATTTACGGTAATGAATGAGGATATGCAGATCAATGATGATGAGTTTGATTATATTTACTATACCTACGGATTGTCTGCCTACGGCAATATGCCGCTGGTGGAGCCCTTGGAGTATAAGGACAGCAAAAAGGTTAAGGATTTTGTGATTGCCATTGATACCTCCGCTTCCTGCAGGGGAGCGCTGGTAAAGGCCTTTCTGCAGAAGACCTATGCAATTTTAAGCGGTGAGGATACCTTTTTCAAAAAAATGAATGTGCACATTATTCAGTGCGACCATGAGGTACAGAAGGATACACGGATTACCGATCTGGAGGATATGAATTATTTTCTTGCCAATGAAAAGCTGACCGGCTTCGGTTCCACGGATTTCAGGCCGGTGTTTGAGCATGTGGAGGAGCTGCTTGCGAGGGGTGAGTTTGAAAATTTAAAGGGACTGATTTATTTTACCGACGGATATGGAATTTATCCCCAGAAGATGCCACCCTATGAGGTGATGTTTGTGTTTCTTGACAACGGAGATGAGGGCCCGGATGTGCCGCCGTGGGCAGTGAAGGTGCTTTTGGATTATGAGGAGTTAGAGGATGAATATTAAGCAGGCCAAGGATTATATTGAAAATACGGTGCGTCTTTACCTGAAAAAGGACGAGTTTGGAGAATACAGAATACCGGTGGTGCGCCAAAGACCCGTATTTCTTTTGGGGGCACCGGGTATCGGCAAGACCGCTATTATGGAGCAGATTGCTCAGGAGCTGAACATTGCGCTGGTGTCTTATTCTATGACACACCATACCAGACAGTCTGCGTTGGGACTTCCCTTTATCTCCCATAGGGAATATCAGGGAATGAAATATGATGTGTCTGAATATACCATGAGTGAGATCATTGCTTCTGTTTATGAGGTGATGGAGCAAAGCGGCATCAGGGAAGGGATTCTCTTTCTGGATGAAATCAACTGTGTGTCGGAGACATTGGCACCCTCTATGCTGCAATTTTTGCAGTACAAGGTATTCGGAAGGCACAGCGTTCCGGAGGGCTGGGTCATTGTTACTGCGGGAAATCCGCCGGAATACAACAAATCCGTCCGGGAGTTTGATGTGGTGACCATGGACAGATTGAAGGTTTTGGAGGTAGAGGCGGATTACAAGGCATGGAAGGAATATGCCCGGCATAAGGGACTACATGCGGCCATTTTGAATTTTCTGGAGCTGAAAAAGGAATATTTTTATAAAATAGAAACCACCGTGAACGGAAGAAATTATGTCACCGCCAGAGGCTGGGAGGACCTTTCGGAAATCCTTTGTCTGTACGAGGAGGAGGGCATGAAGGTGGATGAGTCGTTGGTGGGGCAGTATCTTCATAATGACCGTATCGTGAAGGAATTTGCAGCCTATTATGACCTGTTTAACAAGTACAAAAAGGAATATCAGACGGAGGAAATACTGGCAGGAACCGCAGACGGGGAGATTGCAAAGAGGGCGAAGAAGGCGGCCTTTGACGAGAGATTATCCTTACTGGGAATGCTGATCGATAAGGTAGTCAGCGAGACCAGAGAGGATATGGAAACCAGTGATGTTCTGGTGGAACTTTTAAAGAATTTAAAGGCGGTAAAAGCAGCCCTCCAAAAGCAGGATGAAAAACAGAAAATCCCCCTGGAGCAAATGCTGGAGAATCAGATTACAGGGCGAAACAGAGCCTTAGAAAACGCACGGATGGCGGGAAGCCTTTCCGATGCCGACAGGCGCAAGGGAAAGAGGATTATTTCTTTCCTGGAGGAGCAAAAGAAACAGTTGATGCTTGCAGGAGCATCCGATGCGGAAGGCTTTGAATTGATTAAAAAGGCCTTTGAGGAGCGTACCGGCAGATTAAAGGGGAAGACCGCCGTGACGAGACAGAGAATGGAAAATCTGTTTGGCTTTGTGGAGAGTGCGTTTGAGGAAGGAAATGAAATGCTTATTCTGGTTACGGAGCTTACGGTGAACAGTGACAGCGCCAGATTCATCGGTCAGTTTGGCTGTCAGGCTTATGACAAGCACAGCAAGGAGCTGATGCTTTCGGAAAGAAGCAATACCCTGCTGGATGAAATTGAAACCTTAGATTTAAATTAGTGTGGAAAAGATATGCAGAAGGAAAAGGAACTGGAAATTGAAGGAGGAAGGCTGTATTACCGGATGGAGGAAGAGGGAGCCGCAATTACCGGCTGCCGCATTACGGACAGTCGCATTGCACTGCCGGACAGGATTGAAGGACAGCCGGTGACATTGATAGAGCGGAAGGCATTTCTTAGCTGCAAGCAGCTGAAGGAAATCCGGCTGCCGGAAGGGCTCAGGCAGATTGGCGACTGGGCATTTGCCTATTGCAGCAGGCTGGCTTATGTGTGGCTTCCAAGGCGTAATCTTCTCATGGGGAAGGGCGTGTTCAAGGAATGTGAGGCTCTGGCAGGCATTTTCCCGCTGGATGCGGATACGCCGGAGGAAATGCAGCGTGGGATGCTGCTTGGAAGCGTGCCGGTGAAGCTTGAGGTGGAATATTTGTTTACACCGGGGGAGACGGAAGGAGAGATCTGGCTTACAAGATATGACGAAAGGCTGCGGCTGTTTCTGTATCAGCCGGATGAGGACGGGTATTCCAAGATGGTCTACTGCGGGGAGGAGGACATTATGTCCAATCTGGACCTGTATCTGGCGGAGAGAAGAAGGGCTAAGGCAAGGATGTGCTTCCTGCGGTTAAACAATCCGGTAGCGCTTTCGGAGGAATTTAAGGAGGAGTTGCAGCAGTACCTGCGGGATCACACCAAGGGCTGTCAGTCGGAGGCAGCATGGGAAGTTGTTTTCGGAGAGCATGGCAGCGAGCAGGAATATTATGCTGCTTTTACAAAGGCGGGCTGCTTGACGGATGAGAATTATGACGCCGTTCTTTCACAGATGGGAGAACAGTATCCCGAAATGAAGGGATATCTGATGCGTTATCACTCTCAAAACCGGGAGACGGAGGACTTTTTTGATATGCTGTCGCTGGATTAAGAATACCGGAAGAATGGATACAGACTTAAATAATTGTGATGCTTCAAAATGGAGGAAAAATGGGAAACATGATTTTAGACTTTGACAAATATTGTGACGTGGCAAGACGTACCGTGGCGGAGGGGCAGGTTCTGGTTAAAAACGACGGGCAGACGCTGCCTTTACCTGCAGGAGCAAAGGTGGCTGTGTTCGGCAGAATCCAGACCCACTACTATAAAAGCGGAACCGGGTCAGGCGGAATGGTGAATGTGGACAAGGTGACAGGCATTCTGGATGCGCTTTTGGAGGATGAAACTATTGTTGTCAATCAAAAGCTTCTTCATACATATACAGAGTGGGAGAAGGATCATCCCTTTGACGAAGGAATTGGCTGGGGAAATGAGCCCTGGTGTCAGGTGGAAATGCCTCTTTCCGAAGAGATGGCAGAGCAGGCAGCGGCAGAATCCGACTATGCGCTGGTAATCATCGGGCGGACTGCCGGAGAGGATCAGGACAATTTTAACGGTCAGGGTTCTTACCTGCTCACCGATACAGAGGAGGACATGCTGGCAAAGGTGCGCAGTCATTTCTCCAAAATGATCATTGTGCTCAATGTGGGCAACATTATTGATATGAGCTTTGTGGATACCTATCAGCCGGAGGCGGTGCTTTATGCATGGCAGGGGGGTATGGTTGGCGGTCTTGGAACGGTGGATGTACTTACCGGCAGGGTAAACCCCTGCGGAAAGCTGCCCGATACCGTTGCCTATCGGGTGGAGGATTACCCTTCCCATGCCAATTTCGGCAATCGTGATGTGGACTATTATGCGGAGGACATTTATGTAGGCTATCGCTATTTTGAGACGGTGGCCAGGGAGAAGGTTCGTTATCCCTTTGGCTTTGGCCTTTCGTATACCGATTTTTCCGTTGAGAATGAAAGCTTTGAGGTAAAGGATCAGAAGATCGGGCTTGCGGTGCAGGTTCAAAATATAGGAGATTATCCGGGCAGGGAGGTTGTGCAGGTCTATATTCATGCTCCCTTTGGAAAGCTTGGAAAGCCGGACAAGGTGCTTGTGGGCTTTCAGAAGACTAAGGAATTAGCGCCGGGTGAGACGCAGCAGCTTACCTTTGAGATTCCCTTTTATGACTTTGCATCCTATGACGAAACAGGAGTGACAGGCGTTCCTTCCTCTTATGTAGTTGAGGCCGGGGAATATGTGCTTTATGCGGGCAGCAGCGTGCGAAAGCTTGACCGGGCGGGGAGCTTTACGCTTGAGGAAATTACGGTACTTGCAAAATGCTCTCAGGCATTGGCACCGGTGAGAGAGTTTCATAGAATGAAGCTGTGTAAGAACGAGTCGGGAGCCCTTTATATGGGAGCAGAGGATGTTCCCACCAGAAAGGAAAGTCCTGTTGCAAAGCGGCTTGTCAATCTTCCGAAGAATTATGAAATTACAGGGGATAAGGGATACAAGCTTTACGATGTAAAGGCAGGTACAGTGTCCATGGAGGAATTTATAGCCCAGCTGAGCGAAGAGGATTTGTCCTGCATCATACGGGGCGAAGGCATGGGAAGTCCCAAGGTTACGCCGGGTACGGCGGCAGCCTTCGGCGGTGTTTCGGAAAGCCTTAAAGGATACGGTATTCCCTGCGGGTGCTGTTCGGATGGCCCTTCCGGCATGCGTCTTGACAGCGGTATGAAGGCATTCAGCCTTCCTAACGGAACCTTGCTTGCATGTACCTTTGACACAGAGCTTGTGGGTGAGCTGTATGCTTTTACAGGAATAGAAATGGTGAAAAACAAGGTGGATACCCTGCTTGGTCCCGGTATCAATATTCACAGACATCCTTTAAACGGAAGAAACTTTGAATATTTTTCCGAGGACCCCTATCTTACGGGAAAGATGGCGGCAGTACAGCTAAAAGCCATGCATAAAGCAGGAGTTACGGGAACGATCAAGCATTTTTGTGCCAACAATCAGGAAACAGGGCGCCACTCGGTGGATTCGGTAGTTTCGGAAAGAGCACTTCGGGAGATTTATCTTAAGGGCTTTGAGATTGCAGTGAAGGAAGGGGCGGCTGACAGTGTCATGACTACCTACGGTTCGGTGAACGGACTGTGGACCTCCGGCAGCTACGATCTGAATACCACCATTTTAAGAGGAGAGTGGGGCTTTCAGGGAATTGTAATGACCGACTGGTGGGCGCTGATCAATGAGGAAGATGTACCTGCCAATAAAACCAATTTTGCAGCTATGGCCAAAGCTCAGAATGATATCTACATGGTCTGCTCTCAGGCGGATATCAACGGAACCGGTGATAATACCTTATCCTCCCTTGAGGCGGGAACGCTTGAGATCGGAGAGCTTCAGAGAAATGCCGGTAATATCTGCGGTTTTCTGATGAATACCCATGCCTTTGAAAGGATGAACGGTGTGGAGACCAAGGTAGAGGTGACCGGAGGAAGCTCTTCCTCTATAGCAGCGGATCAGGATGTGGTTTATTACAGGATTGACGGGGAGCTTACCATTAATCTGGAGAGCTTAAATGCGGTAAAGGGCACTGACTTTGTATTTGCCCTTGATATGGAACAGGCGGGAGGATACAGGGTGCAGTTGACTGCAAGCTCGCATCTTGGTGAGCTTGCTCAAATTCCCGTGACCTTATTCTATCAAAGCACACCTAATGCAATATTTACCTTTAACGGAACAGGCGGCAAATGGCACAACATTGAAAAGAAGACGGTGCTGAAAACCAAGTATTCCGTGCTTCGTCTGTATTTTGGACAAAACGGTTTGACACCTAAGGAGATACGGTTTACTTTTGACAAGCCATTAGAAGAAATTACGGATGATGATGCTTATATAAGATCATAAACTAAGCACTGTTTCCCGAAAATGTGCATATATTGGTAAAGTGCAGGCTTATATATGTACGATAGGGAGAATGGAAATGAAAGTTTTAATAGCCGGAGAGACGGATAAAACATCCAATTATGTAAATGCAATGGAGAAGCTGGGAGCGGATGCCGAGGTTTCTCTGCATGTGCCCAGCATTGCATCCTATGACGGACTGATACTGCCCGGCGGCGGAGATATTGATCCCAGATTGTTTGGTCAGCTTCCCCAGGGGACGAGAGCTTTTGATCCCGTATTGGACCGGGTGCAGCTTGCGATCCTGAAAGCCTTTGTTCTGGACAGAAAGCCGGTACTGGGAATCTGTAAGGGAATGCAGCTGATTAATATTTTCTTTGGCGGGGATATGGTGCAGAATCTGCCTACAGCCAAAGCCCACGAATATGTGGGCCGGGATCAGATACATGAAACTCTGGCCGGGGAGGGGAGTGTGCTTGGCAGATTGTATGGCAGGCAGTTTGCGGTGAACAGCGCTCATCATCAGGGTGTGGATCTGGCAGGGAGAGGGATTCTTTATACCCAGTCTGCGGCAGATGGTGTAGTGGAAGGATTAGAGCATAATTTTTTGCCCGTTTTTGGAGTGCAGTGGCATCCGGAGAGACTGTGCTTTGAGTACAGAAGGGCGGATGCGGTGGACGGAAGCCTGATTTTGAAGTACTTTCTGGAACGATAACAAAAATCCCGAGGTGGAATTTACTTTTGCATATGAGAATTTGAATAAAAAAGTAAAAAATATCTTGACAAGCTCTGTCTAAAAATAGTATACTAGCAAAGCGGGTCAGGTGAGTGACCCACACAATGGGATCTTAGCTCAGCTGGGAGAGCATCTGCCTTACAAGCAGAGGGTCATAGGTTCGAGCCCTATAGGTCCCACTTCTGCGAAAGCAGGTTTTTAATTCCATATGGCGAGATAGCTCAGCTGGCTAGAGCACACGGTTCATACCCGTGGTGTCGAGGGTTCAAGTCCCCCTCTCGCTATTTAAAGAATTTTTTGTAAAAAGCCGTGAAATGTTGATTTTACAGGCTTTTTTCTTTGCTCTAAATTGCTGCTTGTAACAAGAAAAAACAAGAGGTAATCAAAAAGGTAATCAAATAATCAAAAATACACAGGAAAGGAGAGTCCTGTGCAAGTGCTACTAAAGATAAATCGACCATAAATCGGTTTATTTTTTTGCGCAAAAATTAGGGTAAGTGAATTGAATGCCTTTGTGGACGTGCTGAATGGCTCAAATTTTGTTGATATTGAAGATGATTAAAATATCTAATACGAGGATAAAATGCTTAAAATCGATTGGTCCGAGGCCATTTTATATGATCAAGGCAAAGAAGAAATAAAGGCAGACTTAGCTGTCCTCATTTCTTCACATTATCATGTCATTTGTCGGAAACTTACCGCTCGTACCGTGGTTTTCAATGGAAAAGTGGCAGATCGTCTTGGTGGAATGATAATGTCGCTCCTTACTTTACACAGGAGAAATGGTCTGAATTGCTATCTAAAATACCAACTGCATTTTCTAGTGCATTTTCCACCGCAAGAGAAAAAGTAATCGGTGTAGTAGAAGAACTATATAATAGCATTGTTAGTTGGGTAGAAAAGATGATTGCAAAAATTGAAAGTGTAATATCTAAAGCCAAGGAAGCTATCGGATTAGGTTCTTTCTCATCTAGTTCAAGTTCTTCGAGTTTAAGAAAAAGCTATTCTATATCCAGCAGTAAGTATAGTATCAGCATACCAAAGATAAATGTTCCGAAAATAAGTGTCAATATCCCCAAGTATGCCGCAGGTGGCTTTCCAGAAGATGGTCTATTCATGGCCAATCATGGAGAACTTTTAGGAAAGTTTGCGAATGGAAAGACGGCGGTTGCAAACAACGAGCAGATCATTACCGGAATTGAGAATGCAATATATAAAGCAATGATGAATGTTATGCAATCTGGTTCGTTTGGCGGTAATGGAAATATTATGGTGAATGCAGTACTAAAGACAGAAAATGACGAAGTACTTGCAAGAGCAGTAACTAGGGGACAAGAGAAAATAGACCGAAGATATAAACCTATCATTCCTTGACTTAAACATCCCCTGTTTGTATAATACTATGCATTATTGTACGAATGGGGGATAAAATTATGAAGCAAAGTGGATTAGGAATTGCATCATTAGTGCTTGGGATTATAGGCTTGGGCTTATCATGCGTGGTCATTGGCGTTGTCCCATGTGCAATAGGTCTGATACTTGCAATTATAGGACTTGCACAAAAAGATAGAGGGCATGGCACAGCAATTGCGGGTCTGGTATGTTCTGTGATAGGAATTGGGATATTTTTGCTTGAGGTATTTGTTATAGGTGCGTCTAGTAGTGATAGCAGCACTGTATCAAATGTTTCAACAGTTTCCGAAACCTCGGAAGTAGCAGAAGACAGTATTTCAAATGCAGAGAATAAAGACTTAGCAAGTCAGATGATCATTACCGAATATTCAATGGAAAATACTATTGGAGATACATATTATATTTTAATTATTAAGAATAATTCTTCTGAAACAGTAGAACTGAATGTGAACGCAGTTGCAAAGGATAGTTCCGGAAAAACAATAGGCGCTGCGTCTTCGTCTGAGAATGCAGTTGAAAGCGGACAGGAAGTATGCTTGCTTAATTATTTTGATGGGGTAACGGATGCTGACATATTTGAATATACATTGTCTGTTAAAGAAGATAAATATTATGATCCTGTATATTCGGACTTAGCAGTGGAAGAGTCAAGAACGGACGAGAAAGTTATATTAACAGTAACAAATAATGGAAGCGAGCCAGCCCAATTTGTTGAAGCACAGGCATTATTCTTTGCAGGTGGAGAATTAGTGTATTATGGTTCTACATACATTACCGATGATGAGTCAGAAATCAAGGCAGGCGCTACTATAGCAAAGGAAATTGATTGCTATAAGGGGTATGACGATGTAAAAGTATACTATAGTGGAAGAAGATAAAGTTACTATGGAGATATACAAATGAAGTGTCCGAATTGTGGAGCAGAAGTTATAGGCAGGTTTTGCAGTTATTGTGGAAGTGAAATGCCGAAAGAACAAACAACTACAACCTTTAATGGTAATGTGGTAATAAATAATTATTATGGAAACCCTCAAGATGAAAATATTGTAAAGATAATTAGCAAACCAGAAGATAATTATGCTCAGGCAAAATCTGAAATAAAAAGTAATGAAAAAAATATAGCAACGATTTGGATTGTATTGTCGTTTATATTTATTTACCCATTAGGAATATGGCTAATTGCGTATAAGAAAAATCAGTTAAATTCCACATGGTTTACAGTAATTTCACTTATATTCTTTTATCCAATGGGGTTAATTGCTATGTGGTACTACAAAAAGTTTAATCAGATAGCGAGAATTATTATAACCGTTATATTTGGAATTATGACAGTATCAGCATATATTAGCTAATTTATAACATGTAAGTCAAATGTGGCAGAGTTGGCTATTAAGAAATAGAATTTTACAAAGGATGTGATGATGTAAAAGTATATTTTAGCGGAAGAAGATAAATTCGTTCTAGTAAAAGATTTATAAAAAGGTTGAAATGAAAACACAAAGAGGTTACAATAAAGAAAAGGGAAACCGGAAGCGGCTTACCACAATAACATTAGCGAGTTACAAAGTAACAGCCGTCACTATTGCGAGTAGTGGCGGCTATTTTCTGCTCTTAAATATCTGATAACACAGACTTATAAGGTAAGCGCTTAATAAAATAGTGCCTACCAAATAAAACGGAGATGGTTTATAATACCATCCCCACCAACAGTTGCTATTTACATTGTTCCTGTACTTCTGGAGACCAAGGCATCAGTTCATCC
>Ga0129315_1000766_pt1 | contig 19516 bp, 17 predicted proteins | sample Cm827metagenome_FD_94432 | JGI IMG/M metagenome (GOLD analysis project Ga0129315, IMG submission 94432) | Eastern black-and-white colobus group fecal microbial communities from Wisconsin, USA - Cm827 metagenome | ecosystem: Host-associated > Mammals > Digestive system > Large intestine > Fecal...
AACTAGATAATTAATTTAAATAAATAAGAATTAGGGAAAAATAACAAATGATATATTAATTCACTTAAAATATCAAAATATGGAATATTATTTCAAAGTATATAGACTTTAGAAGACTTGATTTGTATAATTTATATATACTTTTATATAGTTTATAAAATAAAGGAGGAGTAAAAGTGGAAATATATTTAAAAAATATTTTAAATATAATAATATTTACTGCAATTATATTAATACCTGTTAAAATAACTAACTATTTAATAAATATAAAAAAAGTCAAACTTAATAGATGGATTATTGGGACAAGCTCCTTTACTTTCTATACATTATTTAAAGTTTTTTTGGATGAAGTACCATCTTTTATAGATAATATTGTAAAAGTTATCTTTATTTCTTTTATAGTTATGTTTTTTGAAATCTCTAGAATGAATTTTATGGAAACCAATTATAAAGGAAAAATTGATTATACTAAATATCTTAATAAATAACTTTTGATAAAATGTTAAAGCAAGAAATAATTTATGATTTTGTAAAAGAAGAGTGTAGAAAGCAATATCTATCTGGAGGAATAAAAGGTGTTGATGCTAATACAGTTGCAGTAAATGTTAATATGCAGAGATCAAATGTAGTGAATCAGTTTAAGAAACTAATAGATATGAAGTTGATATATAAAAGTAATGGAAGACCAGTTTTATATTATGTTGACTCAAGTATTGTAGAATATGAAATAAAGAGTCAAGAAGAAGTAGACTTTTTTAATATAGATAAATATCTAGAACACAAAAGTAAGAATTTAATCAAGAAAGGTTTTAATAAGGAAGAGATTAGGAGAAAAATAACCAGAGAGGTAAATGATTACATAAAAGGGTTTCTTGAAGCAACAGAAAATAGAGGTAAAAGCGAAGAAAATATAATACTTGATAAAGAATATGTAGTTGGAGTTGAAAGTAATTCTAATAAGACAATTGCAATAGCCTATGATAAGTATGGAAATGAAATATCATCAGGGGAAGCTGGTTTAGGTAATTTAGTTATAAACAAAGAAGAAGCATTAAAGAATATAGAATTTTCTATATTAAAATGTATATCTAATTTAGATGAAAAAAGATGTATTCATCTTTACTGTGGATTGCCAGGAGTAGATACTGGAAATAATAAATTTATTATAAAAAAATATTTAGAAGAAAGATTTCCTATAAGTATAACTGTTATGAATGATGCTGAGCTTACTTTAAATTCAGTTTTAAAGGGAAGAAATGGAATACTTGTAATATCAGAACTTGGTTCAATAATATACTCAAAAAATAATGAATCTAAACTTAGATATGGAGGATATGGTCCCATTCTTGGTGATAAAGGGAGTATATATTATGTGGTATTAAAATCATTTGAAATAGTAATTGAAGAAAAAGAATTAGAAAATAGTTTTAGTAATTTATCAATAAATATAATGAATTCATTAGAATGTAAGACTATTAGTGAGTTTGTTGAGAAGGTGTATTCTTTAAAACAAGAAGAAATATTAAGAGTTTTCCTTGTTATAGTAAATGAATATAAAAATGGAAATGAAAAAATTATAAAAATTTTTGCAGAAGCAGGAAGATACTTAGGAAAGTTAACTTGTAGAGCATATAAGCTTTTAGAAAATCAAGAAGAGATACCAATAGCTATAAAAGGAGACTTAATAAATAAAGTACCAATAGTTAAACAATTCTTTATTAATGAAATTAATAAGGTTATTAATAATTATAAAATTATTAAACCTAATGTGAAAGCAGCAAAAGGAGCTTACTATATTGAATTTAATAAATCAAGAAGCTGGAAGTAGAAGGAGGTTTTTATGATAGTAAGAGAAAGGTTTATAGTAACTGGAGATATTAATGATGGAGGAATAAGATATTTTTCACAGATGAAAGCAGCACCATTAAAAATAACAGGGTTTTCTAAGAAAAGTGGAGATAGAACAATCTATATAGAAGCACAAGGAGAACCAGGAAATATAGAAAAATTTAAAGAAGTATTATATACAGGAAATGGATTTTTTAAAGTAGAAAATATTGAAAGTAATAAAATAGAATTAATTGAAAATGAAAGATATTTCTTAGTAAAGTAATTTTACTATTTAATAAATAAAATAAGGTAAGGGGTATTAGAAAATGGAAGCAATTATGAAATTTATGGATGAAAAAATGATGCCGCCAATGGCGAGACTATCAGAACAAAAGCATTTAAAGGCTGTAAGAGATGGTATTATATCTACATTATCATTAATATTAATAGGATGCTTTTTCTTATTAATAATTAATATACCTATAACTCCATGGAAGGACTTTATAGCTCCTTATGCAGCTAAAATAGTATTACCATTTAGAGTTACAATGGGACTTATGTGTTTATATGCTAGTTATGGTATGGGATATTCACTAGCGAGATCTTATAAATTAGATGGAGTGTCAGGTGGAGTTCTATCTATGGCAGGATTATTAAGCTTAAATATACCATTAAATGTTACTGATAAAGCTACAGATACAGCATTAGGATGGGTTTTAAAAATGGAGTATCTTGGTGGAGCAGGAATGTTTACTGCAATTATTAGTATGATTATAGCAGTTGAAATATTAAGATTTTGTAAAACTAGAAAATTAACTGTTAAAATGCCAGAGCAAGTTCCAGAATCAGTATCAAGAAGTTTTGAAGCACTAATACCAGCAGCAATAATAATTACTCTTTTCTGGATAGTAAGAGTAATGTTGGATTTTGATGTTAACATATTTATTACTAAGTTATTTAGCCCTTTAGTAAATATAGCTGGAAATACTTATCTTGGAGTATTATTACCAACTTTATTTATATGTTTATTATGGGCATCAGGAATTCATGGGGTTTCTGTTATAGGATCATTATTAAGACCAATATGGTTAGTTTTACTTGATGAAAATATGGCTGCAGCGGCAGCAGGTGGAATTGCTAATAACATAGGTACAGAAGGTTTCTTTGATTTATTTGTATGGATTGGAGGATCTGGTGGTACATTAGCACTTTGTATATTATTCTTATTTTCAAAATCAGCGTATTTAAAGCAGGTTGGAAAATTCTCAATAATTCCAGGGTTATTTAATATAAATGAACCAATAATGTTTGGAGCACCAATTGTTCTTAATCCTATACTTGCAATACCATTTGTAGTTGGTCCTGTAATAAATACAACAATTACTTACATTGTTATGAGTTTAGGCCTTGTAAATAAGGTATCAGTAATGGCACCATGGGTATTACCAGCACCAATTAAAGCAGTTATGGCTACTAATGATTGGAGAGCAGCTATATTAGTTATGATTAATTTTGCAATTTCTATAATTATTTTCTATCCATTCTTTAAGATGTATGAGAAGAACTTACTTAAGGAAGAAAATCAACAAGTTGAAAATAGTATAACAATGTAAAACTTAAAGTGAAAGGTTAGTATTAATCTTTCACTTTTAATATAAGCAAGATATTACATATTAAAAAAGGAGATTATAATGAAAAATGAAGTTTTTAATGGTATTGATAATTTAGAAGAAATAAAGAGTATAGTAGGAAATAAGAAGATTGGATTAGTAACATCAACAAGCGGAGTAAATAAATCCTTAAAATATACTGTTGATATAATAAATGAAAATTTTAATTTAATCTCCCTTTTCTCTCCTGAACATGGCCTTAGAGGTAATCTTCAAGCAGGAGAAGAAGTAGAAAATTATATAGATGAAAGAACTGGAGTTAAGGTATATAGTCTATATGGGAACAACAAAAAACCATCATCAGAAATGATGAAAGATATTGATATCTTATTATTTGACATTGCTGATGTAGGGATAAGATATTATACCTATATTAATACAATGGGATATTGCTTAGAAGCTTGCAAGGAAAATAATAAAAAGATGGTTATATTAGATAGAATAAATATTTTAGGTGGAGAAAAGATTGAAGGCAACTTGCTTGGAGAAGAATATAATACAATTGTTGGAATGTATCAAATACCAGCAAGATATGCTTTGACTATAGGTGAATTAGCAAATTATATTAATAGTATAAAAGGAATTTATTGCGACTTAGAAGTAGTTAAAATAAAGGGGTGGAAAAGATGGATGTATCAAGATGATACAGATATTATATGGATTCCCCCATCACCTAATATGCCAACCCTTGATACAGCTATTCTATATAGTGGATTATGTTTAATAGAAGGTACTAATATATCAGAAGGAAGAGGAACTACAAAACCATTTGAACTAGTAGGAGCACCCTGGATAGATGGATATAAATTAGCAGATATAATGAATAATAAAAATTTATCAGGAGTAAAATTTAGACCAGTGTTTTTCACTCCTATGTTTTCAAAATATGAGAAAGAGCTTTGTTCAGGAATTCAAATTCATATACTGAATAAGAAAATAATAAATTCTTATGAAATTGGAATAAATCTTTTAGAAGAAATTATCAAGCTTGATATGAATAATAAATTAGAGTTTAATTATTATAATGAATATGGCTATTTCTTAGATACATTACTTGGAACGGACATTATAAGAAAAGAGCTAGGAAGAGGAATAACTTCAAGTGAATTTTTAAATAGTATAGCTAAAGAAGAAAAGGATTTTTTTGAAAAATGTAAGAAATATTATTTATACAAATAATATATAAATATATTTTATATAAGCTCTATAATACCGTTAGTAATATTGATAGAATTATATCTATAATTTATAATTATAGTAAATATCTTATTAGTTAAATAGAGGAGTATTATGGGAGCAAAAAGCAAAAGAAAGAAGATTAGGAACATAAGGATAACTATATTAGTAATTGTTTCAGTAATATTAGGAACTACATTATTAATAAGTTTCAATAATTATAAAGAAACAATTAAAAAAATAGAAGTTAAAGAATCAATTAGAGATTTAATTATAACTATTAATGCAGTAGAGATTAATGATTCAATAAAATTTGAAGATTTAGATACAATAAGGGAGATAAAAAATGAAAATGGTGAAAAATTAAAAACCATAGTTAAGTATAGAAATATAGAGGATTATAATAAAATAGAAATTTTGACTTTAGAAGATGCAAGAAAAATATTAAATGATGAAGTGGATTTTGTTATTAATAAAAATGGAGAATTTTTAAATATAGAGGAAAAAAATTAAATTAAAAAGTATCAATTATAGAAAAGTTGTTATAATTGATACTTTTTTTGTTATATAAATAAAAAATATAAAGATTAATTGACTAGTAATTATAAATAATGGATAATATTTCAAGTGAATAGTTTAGTTTGAAAATTTTAGGAGGATATTATGGGATTTTTAGTATTAATAATTGGACTGTGTATAGGAAGTTTTTTGAATGTATGTATTTATAGAATACCTAGGGAGGAATCTATAGCTTTTCCAGCATCTCATTGTACAGCTTGTGGGTATGAGCTTAAAGTCTTAGATCTTATTCCAGTTATAAGTTATATATTTTTAAAAGGAAGATGTAGAAAATGTGGAGAGAAAATATCTATAAAATATCCATTAGTTGAAATGCTAAATGGAATATTATATTTATTAATATATTTAAAATTTGGATTAACTTTTAATTTTATAGCCTATAGTATTTTAGCTTCATTATTAATAGTAATTTCTTATATAGATTTAGAAACTAAGGATATATATTCATCCACAACTATATTAGGACTAGTTTTAGGTTGTGTGTACATATTAATAGGATTGTATACAAAAGATACAACTTTAATTAATAATCTTTTAGGTGGAATAATTGGATATCTCATTATATATCTAATAGTAGTAATTACAAAAGGCATGGGACAAGGCGATGCTGAAATAGCAGGAATATGTGGATTATTTATAGGGATTAAAGGAATTGTAGTTAGTTTATTTATAGCTATAGTACTAGGAGGAATAGTAGGAGCAATAATATTATTATTTAAATTAAAAGATAAAAAGTCTGAAATGGCTTTTGGACCATATATATCAATTGGAACTATCATTTATATTATGATAGGAGAACAATTATTGTCACTTTATCTAAATTTTTTCTTTTAAAATGTGAATTTAATTTAAATATAAATTATGCTTGAAAAAGACTAAAGTCTATATTATGATGATGAATGAATAGATAAATGGTTAAAAAAGGAATTTTTTTAAAAATTAAAAATTAAAATCAAAATTTAACATAGGAGTGAATTTTATGGCTATAGTTCAAAAGAAAAGGCTTGGAGATATCTTAGTGATGGCAGAAAAAATAACTCCATTTCAGTTACAAAATGCTTTAAGAACACAAAAGCTTTTAGGAAAAAAATTAGGGGAAGTTTTAATTGATAGCGGAATAGTTTCAGAAGGGGATATTATAGATGCTATAGAAGAACAAACTGGAATAAAGAAAGTGGATTTAAACAATGTTAATTTTGATAAAAAAGCCATTAAGATAATACCACAAAACCTTTGTATTAAATATAATTTAATAGCCTTTGGTTTTGAAGAAGACAAAATAATGGTGGCCCTTTCAGATCCATTAAATATTTTTGCCATAGATGATGTTTCTATATCAACAGGATTAGAGGTTAAGACATTTATTGCACCAAAGAAGGATATTAATAAATTTGTTCAAATTAATTATAGCAGTGAAGAAGTGAACAAGGCAGCACAGGAACTTTTAAAGGAAACCTTAGAATCAAGAAGTATATCTTTAGATGTGGAAGAAATTGATGATGTAAAAAATGCTCCAGTTGTAAAGATGATAGAGTACTTATTTAAAAATTCAGTTGAAATGAGAGCTTCAGATATACATATTGAGCCTTATGAAAAAGAAATAAGGATAAGATATAGAATTGATGGTGAGCTTACAACAGTAAATACTCTTGGAATAGAAAGCTTAGCACCATTAGTAACAAGGATAAAAATACTTGCAAATTTAAATATAGCCGAAAAAAGGATACCTCAAGATGGAAGAATAATTACTAAGGTTGGGAATACAGATATAGACCTTAGAATTTCTATTTTACCAACTGTAAATGGTGAAAAGATAGTAATAAGAATATTAAGCAGGGAAAATTATAAGCTAGGGAAAGAAAGTCTTGGATTAACTAAAAAGAATCTTGAAAAATTAGATAGTATAATTTCAAGCCCTCATGGAATAGTACTAGTTACTGGTCCTACAGGAAGTGGTAAATCTACAACTCTTTATACTGTTTTAAGTGAACTTAATTCTAGCAATGTAAATATAGTTACAGTAGAAGATCCCGTTGAATATACCTTAAATGGTATTAATCAAGTTAATGTAAATAATAAGGCAGGACTAACCTTTGCAAGTGGTCTTAGAAGTATACTAAGACAAGATCCAGATATAGTTATGATAGGGGAAATAAGAGATGAAGAAACTGCACAAATAGCAATAAAAGCAGCTATTACAGGGCATTTAGTTTTAAGTACCCTACATACAAATGATGCACCATCAACTATGACTAGATTAGTAGATATGGGAGTTGAACCTTATTTAGTTGCAACTTCTATTTCAGGAATAATAGCTCAAAGATTAGTAAAGAAAATATGCCTTAATTGTAAGGAAGAATATATAGCTTCAGATTACGAAAAAAGTGTATTTAGTATAAAAGAAAATGAAACTCTGAAATTGTACAGAGGCAGAGGCTGTGGCCATTGTAATAATACTGGCTATAGTGGAAGAATAGGTGTCTATGAAATAATGGAAATAACCAGAGAGCATAGAGATGCAATAAATAAAACTAGAGATTCAAATGTTTTAAAGGATATCTCAATTAAAAATGGAATGACAACTCTTGCAGATGAATGTAAGGAATTAGTTTTAAAGGGTGTAACTACTCTAGAAGAACTTGCAACTATAACTTTATTAAGAGATATATAAGGGGGGATAAGAAGTTATGAAAAAATTTAAATATAGAGCTATGACAAAGGATGGAAGTAAGAAAGAAGGAACCTTTGAAGGTAGCTCAAGAGATGATGTAATAAATATGATAACTTCAAGTGGATATTATCCTCTAATGATAGAAGAAATAATTGAAAGTAAGCAAATTGAAATTAAATTATTTCAAAGAGTTACAACAAAGGATTTAGCAATTTTCTGTAGACAGTTTTACACTATGCTAGATGCTGGAGTTACAATAACTAATTGCCTAAATATATTATCAAATGAAATTCCAAATAAAAAGTTAAGAGAACTACTATCTATAATAGAAGATGATGTAAAAAAGGGAGAATTATTATCAGAATCTATGGCAAAGCATAAAAAATACTTTCCACAGCTTTTAATAAGCATGGTAGAGTCAGGAGAAGTTAGTGGGAATATAGATGAAATGATGCTTAGAATGTCTGTACATTTTGAAAAAGAAAACAAACTTAATAATAAAGTTAAATCAGCTATGACTTATCCAAGTATGCTAAGCATAGTGGCTGTAGTAGCAGTTTTCTTTATTATGACCTTCGTAATGCCAACCTTTGTAGAAATGTTTGAAGGAGAGGGAATAGATCTTCCATTAATAACAAAAATCTTACTTGGTACAAGTAAATTCCTAAGCAATAACTTAATTCTCATATTAATATTCATAGGAATTGTAATTGTATTATTTAATATTTATAAAAAAAGTCCAAATGGAATAGTCAATATGAGTAAATTAAAGCTAAAACTACCCATAATAGGGGATTTAAATAAAAAAATAATAGTATCAAGATTCACAAGAACACTATCAACCCTATTAGCATCAGGAGTATCACTAGTTCAAGCACTACCAACAGTAGCAGGAGTCCTAGAAAATAAAATAGCAGAAGATGCAATAATGAAAATAAGAGACAGAGTAGTAAGAGGAGATGGATTAAGTTCACCTATAAGAGAAAATGATATCTTCCCCAAAATGCTATCCTCAATGATAAAAATAGGAGAAGAATCAGGCTCCCTAGAAGAAATTCTAAACAAAACAGCAGACTTCTACGACGACGAAGTAGAACAAGCAATACAAACAACAACTTCAATGATAGAGCCACTACTAATAGTAGTTATGGGAGTAGTTATAGGAACAATAGTAATCTCAATAATGCTACCGATGTTTAATATGTACACAGAGATGTAGTTAAAAAATGAAAGAATGAAGGAATGAAAAATTAAATTAGTAATTCCCCATATTTTAATTTCACTATTCATTATTCAATTTTACTTCTTACAATTTTGTGTAGAAAAGTAATTAGTTTATATTTTTAAAAATTTATATAAAGAATATAAAAACAAATTAAAGGAGGAATTTTATATGGTTAACAATGTAAAAAACAAGAAAAAAAAGAAAGGGTTCACACTTATCGAACTTATCATAGTTATAGCAATTATAGCTGTATTAGCAGCAGTAGCTATTCCTAAATTCGGACAAGTAAGAAGAGATGCTGCATATAAAGCTGATATAGCAAATGCTAAAACTATAGCAAATGCTGCGACATCATTATTAGCAGAAGGAAAAGCTGTAGTAGATGAAGATATAAAAGAAGGGGCAACTGGCGTAATAGCAAGTTATCTACAAAATCCACCATCTCCCAAAAGTACCGATTACAAAGAGTATGTAGTAGATGTTGATACAGATGGGAAAGTAGTTATTACTATGGTTAAGGCTGCTGATGCTGATCCAATTGCTTTATTCCCAGTTCCAGCTACAACAGCTCCATAAAAAAATAGATATGATATATAAGTAAAATGCAGATTTTATCTGCATTTTGCAAATATAAAAATACTTATAGTATAGCTGAATTAATGAAGTTTTAAAATTTAGAAGGAACCTATTACTTAATTCCTTAATTTCAATTTTGCGTAAGCAAAAGCGAAGATTCATTATTAGATTTTATAAACTCCGAAGGAGTTTAAACATTAATTATGTATTACGTATTATCCATTATTAATTGTTCGTAGGGGTGATTCAATGCCAATCAATCTATCTAAATTAAAAGAAATAAGCAGTATGGACGTAAAAGATATAGGAAAGCTTTTTAAGAAGGAAAAATCAGAGGATTTAAATTCTTCTTATGAGGTGAATAAAGCTGAAAATAAAAAAAAGACTAGGGAAAAATCAAAAAGTGTTTTATCTATTGATCTCGGAAGTAATTCTATAAAGTTAGTAGAGGGAAAATTTAATAAGAATAAACTTAGTTTAAATAAGCTAATTCAAATACCTACTCCAGAGGATTCTATATCTGATGGAAGGATACTTAATCTTCAAGCTATTATAGATATATTGGATTTTACAATAAGGGAAAATAATATAAAGGCTAAGGATGTAATATTTACAAATTATTCATCTTCAATAATTAATAGGGATATTACAATACCTATAGTTGAAGATGATGAAATGGAAACTGTAATTAGATATGAAATACAACAATATTTACCTATAAATTTAGATGATTACATAATTCAATTTGTAGTTTTAGATGAAATTGTTGATGATGTAGGAGCAAAATTAAAGGTAAATGTAACATCTTTTCCAGAAAAGATGGCTTTTTCATATTACAGTGTAATAAATTCCTTGGATTTAAATCCTTATGCATTAGATGTTACTTATAATTCAGTAAATAAAATAGCTAATTATTCACAGTACACATCAAAGGATGGACAAGTTATAGGAGGTACTGTTGCTTTTGTTGATATGGGAGCAACCTCTATTAATGTGGCAATATTTAAAAATGGTAAATTAGATTTTACAAGAATGATAAAGTCTGGTGGAGATAATATAGATTATGCTCTAAGCCAAAGCTTGAATATGTCAATAAAATCAACAGAATCTATAAAGATAAAGGAAGCGGATCTTTTAAGTAATAAAGAAGATGCTAAAAATGAAACTATAAGAAAGGCTGTTGATGATATATTAGAAGAGCTAGAAAGAATATTACAATTCTATATGAACAAATCTAATACAAATATTGATAAAGTTTATATTTATGGTGGATTATCAAACTTAAATAATATTAATTTATATATAAAAAATAAATTATCAATGGACATAGCTAGAATAGATAGGGTAAGTAATATAGATATAACATCAACTGATTTATTAAATGAAAATATTGGACAGTATTTAAATGCCATAGGCGCAATTATAAGGTTATAAGGAGGACATTTTATGATAAGAGATATGAACTTTTTCGCCGCATATCAAGGCCAGAAAAAGGAACAAAAAAATAAAAATATTTATGTCTACTCCTTAGTAGGTTTTTTATCAGTATTTATAGTTGGGACTTTAGCATGGAATAGTACTAATATATTTTTATTAGATAATAAAATTAAAGACTATAATGAAAAATTAGAAAAAGAAGATATAAAAGTCAAAATAGAAAAATGGGATGAAATAAGTAAAAAAGATGATATTTTAAATAGATATAATAAGGAATTAAGTAATATTGTAGATGGATTAAAAACCAGAGAAGTTGTAACAACAGGGCTTTTAGACAAATTAAGCTCAACATTACCAACAGAAGTAACATTTAATAGTATAAGCATAACTAATACAGATATTTCTATTCAAGCAGTTTCAACAAGTAGAGTTGCAATTGGGGAAATAGAACATAATTTAAAGAAGCTAAACAATATACAAGATGTGTATATTGGTGGAATATCAGGGGATGAAAATTATACCTTTGATATAAAATGTGTATTAAAGGATGTTGAATAAAATGAATATAAGTAAGAGAGAAAAATATTTAATAGGAATTTTAGGTACTGTATTAATATGCTTTGGTTATTATCAATTTATTTATAAAACTCAAGTTGAAAAGCTATCTGCAAAAAGAGATGAAAAAAGTAAAGTAGAAGAAAGATATAATGAAGTTACCCAGGCTATAAACAGTCTAGATTCTAAAGAAGAAAATCTAAAAATACTAAAATCAACAGTTCTTGATAAATCAAAAAAATTATACCCAGTAATAATGCAAGAAAAAATAATAATTGAATTAGATAAATTACTAAATGATAGTGGTCTTAAAGGAAATATTGCCTTTAGTCCAATAGAAGCCGCACCAGTAGAAAAATTTATATTACCAGAAATAACAAAACCAGAAAGTTCATTAAAAGCTATAGCCAATGAATATTCAGGAGATATAGAAAAAACTAGTGATGAAGTAGCTAATAATGAAAGTGCTAATACAGCTACAGAAGGTAATGAAGGACAAATATCTCAAGAGCCGTCATCATCATCAAATGAAGCAACATCAGAACAACTTAAAGTAGCAATTAATTTTTCAGGAAGCTATGAAGCCTTAAAAAAATTTATTTCTTCAATTGAAAATTATGAAAGAAAAATAGTTATTACAAATATATCAATATCCTCAAAATCTCAAGAAGAATTAGCTGGAGTTATGAATTTAGAATTCCATGCAGTGCCTAAATTATCAGATGAAGATATGGAATATTTAAATTGGACACTAAATAATGTATATGGAAAAGAAATTTTGTTTAGTAATGGAGCAGCAAGTGGTGCTTATTCATCTACTATAGAAGAACAAAATACTGAAGAAGATATAAATGACTTTGTAATGATGGTAAAATCCTCTTTATCAGAATTACCTACAGTAACCATAGGAAAAGCAAAGGATGATACTAGGGAAAGTTATATTTATTCAGATAATGATAAAATTGAAAACGTAGAAATATCCTTAGAAGAGGTATCAGGAAAAATATATTATAAATATAAAACCTCTAATTCCTATTATCCTAAAGATAATTCTATAGAGGGGAAAGAGTTTACTCCAAAATCAGAAAATATAGTTCTTGAAATAATAAGCGAAAAAAGAACTGAAGCCACTGATAATTCAGGAATAAAATTAAAAGTAGTTAACAATACATCTAAGAAGGTTGAAATAATAGTTAAAGATGATGATAATTCAAATCCTAGAGTGACAGTAACCAGTGAAGGTAATACTGTTAATGTTACTAAGAAGTAGGTGTTAATATGAAAAATAATAAAGTGAAAGCAAAGAAAGGGATGACATTAATTGAGGTAATAATTAGTGTTGCCCTTTTAGCCATATTAATAATCCCTTTATCATCTTTAGTAATGTCTAGTTTGAAAAATAATATAAATGCAGAAGATATGCAAAAAGCAAGCTACATAGGACAAAAGGTCTTAGAAGAATTAAAGGCATATGATGAAATTAAGCTTGATGAAAGCCATAAGGATTTTGAACTTTTAGATGGAGGTAAAATAATACAGATATCAGATGGAGAATTTCTAGGAAGTTTTGATAGAACTATATATGGAGGGACCTCTGAAGCAGCTGGAAAAAATGAAGATATCTATAGAGTAGAAGTTAAAATAGAAAAGGATGAAAATTTTCAATATGAAAATATTAATAACTTAGATAAAAATAATAATGCAAGTTTTAGGATGAATTTTACTAAGAATAATATGATTAATGATATTTATAATATTTCAGATAAATTGATAATGGAAATAGATAAAGATTCAAATAGCCTAGTTGTATACAATGAAAGTAATTCTAATAATAAATTAACTATAAATAAAATAAGTACAAATAATAATATTGTTTTATATATTGAAGAGAATTTTTCTAAAGATGTAAATATAGAATTTAAAAATAAAACTGAAAAAACTGTAGAAATTCATATGATAAAGGAAAAGAATAATTCTTCAAAAATCAAAATATATTCAAACAGTGGTGATGTTATTCTCTATGAGGAAAATGCAGAAGAGGAAAATAAAATAGGTGATATGTACAATTATACAGTTATCGTTAAAGATAAGAAAAATAATACTTTATTTCAAGGCTCTTCAAGTAATAATGTGAATATAAAATAGGCTTATAGGGGTGATAATAGGTGAAGGCAAGGAGAAAGAAAAGGGGTTCCACCTTTGTAATTGTAATTGTAGTAATGGCAATTATCTTTACAACAGGAACAACAATATTAGCAGTTACAGCAAATGATTATAAAATGAGAATTAATCAAAGTAAAAAGCTTCAAAATCTTTATGAGGCAGATTCAGGATTAGACGTAGTTGAAAATATAATAATTAAAACCTCACAAGAAGCCATAAAATATGCAGATAAGGAAGTAAAAAAGGAATTTACAAGTTTAGAAGATAAGGATAGAAATAATGAAGTGTTAAATCAGCGCTTTAAAGATAAATTTTATAATTTTTTATCAGCTCCACAGAAGGTTAGAGAATCAAATGGAACAGATAAAACAGTTGAAAAGATTTTAGAATACTTAATATTATCTAAGGAAATTATAGGTTCTGTTGAGGATAATAGAACTATAAATCTAACAAAATTAAAAGATATAAAAGACTTCAATATTGAAATACTAAAATCTACTTATGATATGGATAATAATATAACTATAGAAGTAAAATCAACTTTTCATAGTAGAGAAGGAGAATTAAAAAATGAAAAAGTTATTTCTACTAAATTTACAGTATCTGCTCCAGATTATAATTCAGAAATAACCTCAATAAATATATATCCAGTTTTTGATGGAAAAGCTATAACAGCAGATGGAAATATGGATGTTACAGATACTAATGTAAGTATTAAAGGAGATATATGGATACAGGGAAATAATAAATTGGGGGAAAAACCAGAGTACACTTTTGATAAATATATAGGTGGAATAAAATTAGATAATACAAACTTTAATATAGATGGGAACATTTATACTAATAATACTATTCATTTAAATAATAAAGTAGAAAGTAATGTAAAGGGAGAAACCTTTGCTAAAAATGTTTATGTAGGAAAGTCTGCAAATTCAAATAATTCAAGTTTAAATAAAATAACTTTTGAAAAAAATGTTGTTGTAAATAATGATTTAGCTTTAAATGCTACAGAGAGTTCAATATTAATAAGTAATGATTTTTATGGAATTAATGATAAGACATTAGAAGTTTCAACAGCTGATAAAGCTCTTAAATCAAGCAGTATTATTGTGAATGATATAAGTAAGACTTCTAAAATAGAAGTAAATAATAATTCTTATATTATGGGAGTTGCTTATTTAAATGCAACAGATAACAGTGGAGATAAATATCAAACAGGTGAATCAGTAGCAGTAAAGGGTAATTATCTAGCTTATACAGATGTTAAAGATATTTTAGATGGAAAGGATAATGTTACTTTAAAATACTATTCACCACTACAATTATTAGAAAGTAAAAATGGAAAGTCTGATGCAGCTATGAAGGCAAATTATTTTTCAGAATATTATTCAAATGATAAAAATCACTATAAGTTTAATGATGGCGGTGTAAATCTTAAAGGAGATGTTAAATCTGTTGGTACAAGCATTAAAGATAAAGATGGAAAAATTCAAAAATCTAATATAAATGATAGTGATTTAAAATTAGTAGGAAATCAACGAAGTGAATTTGCAAGAAATGTATTTGCAATGGGTGATGCTACAGGATATGAAGATTTGTATGATGGACAAGAAGTTAAAAGAACTGTGGCTAATCAAATAGATTTTAGTGAAATTTCAACAACTATTGAGAATAGCTCATTTGATACAAGTGAAGGTGTAGTTATTTTAAAAGGAAGTTCTGGAATTGAAATAAAGGATAAGATATACAATGGACAAACTATAGAGAAGGGATTAATTATAACTAATGGAGATATAACGATAGATGGTAAATTTAATTTCACGGGAAATATAATTACCACAGGAGATATAATTCTAAAAGGTGAAGGAAATAAAAATATAACTTATGATCCACAGGTTGTAAGAAGTATTTTAGCTTTAAATAATGATTTATTAAAGGATGTATTTGTAAAATCAACTGCTAACAGAGAAGAAGTAAAAGTTACTTCAGCTTCAGAGCTATATAGTGTTGATAAATTCCTTACAAAATCATTGTGGAAAATTGTTAAATAGAAGAGGTGGGTTTATTGAGAAAAAAGACTAGGGGTTTTACTGTATTAGAACTAATAATTACTTTAAGTTTAATGGTTATAGTACTTGGAGTAGTGTATACATTTTTCTTTAGTAATAGTAAAACATTAACAACAACAGAAATAAATTCAGATCTTCAAATGGAGTCAGAAGGAATTCAAATGGAGTTATTGCAATATGGTACACAAGCTGAAGGTATAAGTGAAATAAATAATACTAAGATAACAGCTTCTAATAAATATAATTACGAAGGATTATCTGATAATGGAAAGTTAGATATATCTCAAATAACTTTTAAAATAGGAGTAGAATATTTCAGGTTTATATATAATAGTGCAAATAGCACATTAACCTTAAATAAAGTGAATGAGTCTGGAACAGTAATTTCAGATGAAAGCTTAAGGCTTCTAAGGGATTTATCAAAGAATGTTACAGAATTCAAAGTTAGACCTTTAGATTATAGGATGAAACCAAGTGGGAACTTTATGGAAACTACAGGATTGGAAATTTCATTAGTTTTAAATAAGAAAAAAGGATATTCAAATGTAACTATTCCAATTAGCGTTATAGTTAAGTTTAGAAATAAGAATTAAGGTGAGGGGATAAAATGATTGCTAAAAGAAAGGTTAAGATAATAAGTATTATAACAATTTTATTTGTTATATCATCTTTAATATCCCTTAAAAGTTTAAGTGTAAAAGCAAATGGTATTGCTTCAAAACCTAGCTTTACTATTACAGATTTAAAGGCTACACCAAATCCTGCAAAGGTTGGTGAAGATATATTAGTATCAGGTAAAATAAATCCTGCAGATTTTGAAACTACTGTGCAGCCAAAGGAAATAGTTTTAGTGTTAGATACTTCTGGGAGTATGAGCGATTCAGTTACTGTTAACGGAAAAAAATCAACAAAAATACAGGAACTCAAAAAAGCAGCAAAATCATTTATTGAAACAATGAATAATGTGCCTAATTTAAAGATTGGGATAGTTGCATATTCAACAGAAGCTACTGTTAATCCAATCAAAAATTTAGGTAAAAAAAATGTAGATAGTTATGACTTTGGAAGTCATCAAATTATTAACTATAGTGAATATGGTCAAAATTTTTTATCAAATAATAATAGCAAGTTGAGTGATATAATAGATTGCCTGGAGCCGCTAGGAGGAACTAATACTGGAGAAGGGATTAGAAGAGCCATTTATATGCTCGAAAATGGGCAAGAAAATTCTAGTAAAGCCATTGTACTTATGACAGATGGACTTCCTACATTTTATTCTGTAGAAGGAAAGAATAAAGTGGAATATACAAAAATAGATATCAGTAATCCGAAAACAGCAGGATTGGGAAGTGGAATTGATAGCAATTCATTAAATTATTCAAAAAAAATGGGTGCTATAGTAAAAAGTAATGTATATAATTCATATTCAATAGGATATGGATTAGATACTAATGGTACGGAATATTTTAAGCAAATCCATACTGCAATGAGGGGATTAACTTCCACTAAAGATGCTACAGAAGAAAATGGATTCTTTGCTAAAAGTGATGGTTCAATAACAGAAATATTCAATCAAATAGCTGAGAGTATCAAAAATAGTTATCAAATAAAAGAGATTTCATTAGATATAGATTTAAACCAATCATTTAAACTTAATATAGGCGGGAATGAAGTTAAGGTTGGAAATATAATTTATAATAAGGTTTCTGATAATACTAGTACAGGGAAAACTAGATATCACGCTGATCCTATTAGCTTTAGTTTTCTAGTAAAGGGAAGTCAAATTGGACAATTACAATCAATATTAAATAATATTAATATAAATTTTTTATTTGAAAATACAAATTTAATTGAAAAACGTAGTGTTGATGTAAAAGTAGATATAATAACAAATGAATTACCTAATATTTCGGCTACACTTATAAGAGGGGATAATATAGAAATTAATAAGGATGAGGAAATAACAATTAATTACAAGATAAATCCACAGGATTTTATTTATAATAATTCAGCCAATTCTGGAGATGTAGATGTTGTTGTAATTATAGAACTTGGTAGGAAACAAGGAAATCTAGATGGTATAAAGAATGGTATTAAAAATAAATTAACAGATCCATTTCAAACTGAAAAAAAGGCAAAGTTTTCTTTTATAACTTTTAGTAAAAATGAAACTACAAAAGTATCCTCTTTAAAAAGTTTTGAGAATTCAACTAATTATTACCATGATGTTAGACTTACTGTAGATAGTTTACAAGAGGGGATTACCTACGAATCCTTAACAAAAGATATTAGTGGAACTTTAATAAGTGCAAATGAAGAGTTAGAAAGAAACTCTAGACCCACAGCTACAAAGAATATTGTAATAATATCTAATAATGATATTATTTATAACAAACAAACTGCAGATCTTATAAAGAATAAGGGATATAATATAGTAAGCTTATCCTTAGAAACTGAAAACTTAACTAAAAATTTGTATAAACTTCATAGTGATTTAGGTGGTAAAGCTGATAGTATATATAATATAAATAATGAGTACAACAATATAAATAATTCAAGAATGGATTTAGTAAGAGAAAAAATAGTATCCTATGCAGCTGCTAAACCATATGAGTTTAAACCAGTTATAAAGTTAAATATAGGAAATGATTTTATTCCGATTTCTGGAGTTGTTAGATCTAAAGAAGTTGGTAAAGAAAACTTAGGGATAATAGAGGTTCCAACGATAGTTTATAATTTAATTGGAAATAATACTTATCGTGCAGAAGGTAAGACCATAGAAATTAAGTTAAAAGCTAATAATCTTAATCCTGGAATTTATAATTTTGGAGCAACATCAGATAACAAAATGATGTATAAAAGCATTATTAACAATGATGTAAGTGTAAATGTGTTAACTCCTACATTTACAGTAAAGGAAGAAGTTAAAAATCTAATTCATGGATTATACAATGGTATTATAGACAAGGAAGTAAGTATTCAAGAAAATGATAATAAAGCTTTTGAAATAGCTCAAGGATCAACTGTAACCTTTGGAGCTGAGTTTACTATAGGGGGAAGTAATATTACTTTTGACCTAGATATAGATAGTAATTTTAATTCTGTTAATACTAATAACATTAAAGTGTACAAGATTTTAAAGGATTCTTCAGGGAATAGCATTCTAACAGAAATTGCAAGGAATGTAGAAACCACTGGAGATAATAAATTTAAAATAACTATTAATAATGTTAGGCAAAATAATCAACTAGGAGATACGGATTTATTAGTTTTATATCAAGGAATAGTTAAAGATGGACTTGGAAGTGAGAAAGTGTTAAAAAATGAAATTAAGTTTAGTAATATTTCAAAGGATATTATTATATCTACACCAAATACAGCAGATGGAAGTCCAAGCCTACCAGATTTATTTTAAAAACATTATAAATTATAAGTATTTAAAAGGATTGCTTTTGGCAATCCTTTTTATTGTATTTAGAATACCCCGCGTTAGACGTGGGGTTCAAAAGAGCTTATAGCTTTGGGCACAATAAAAAAACTCCTTCTGATATAATAAAAATGCGGT